>CEOP01231840.1_pt1 | contig 10877 bp, 11 predicted proteins | sample 361301 | NCBI WGS metagenome assembly CEOP01 (sample SAMEA2619548, study PRJEB7988) | marine metagenome | biome: marine biome (ENVO:00000447); feature: deep chlorophyll maximum layer (ENVO:xxxxxxxx); material: "saline water (ENVO:00002010), including plankton (ENVO:xxxxxxxx)" | depth 55 m
AACCTCATCGGACCAACATCAAGACCAGATTCGGAAAGTTCTAACCAAGTCTTAGTCGATCTTGGAGTTATCTCCATTGGGATTCTAAGAAGCAACTCGTTATCAAGACTTCCGGGAGTTGTAATCAATCCTCTTTTCAAGTTTTCAACAAACTGTTTACCTTCTCTAAAAAGCGCCTTTTGAGTGTTTGGATATTTGCGTAAACCCTTTTCGTTAAATCTGGGTATACCAACAGTTGAAACATGAGCAGTTAAGTATTCATCTATGTAAGGTAAGGTTTCATTTGACAAATAATCTTTCAACGAAGTGTCAATCACAATGTCATCTTTACCAGTTTCAGGATTGTATACAGTTCTTTCTACATTTAAATAATCCAATTCCTGTATTGTTTTGTTACCTACAATAACATCACGGTAAACCTTATATAAAGTTTCATACCCACGATCTTTCTCAGCTTCAATAATCGTTTTAAGTACAGCAAGATCGCCTTGTTCTACACGCGAAGCAGTCGTACCTGCTGTTGCTGATGCGCGTCGCTCGAATGCTATAGGGTCTGTAACAGCTTGAATTACTTCTTGCTCAGTGAGTTTTTGTAACCCTCTGTTACCACCTTTAGAGATTTCTCCAAATACTCTCTGTGAAATGATTTGTTCTTGATACCCCAACGACTCTTCAACAGCCATAGCAAAAGTATCACTTCTAACACTATTTAAATTATCTTTAGCAGTACCAAACCATTTACGTCTAAATAAATTATGTCTTAACTTTATTCGCGCCGCATAAGAAAGACGCGGGTAATATCTCGCAACTTGGCTTCTACCACCTAAATGGAAAAGCGCTCTAGCTCCGTCTACCTCAGCAAGAAAAGACCACCATCCATCAAACTCATCTAATCCGGGTTTACCTACTCCTAGTTTTTTAGCTTGTCCAAAAACATACTCAGCAGGATTTGTAGGATCTGGAATCATTTCAACAAATTCAGCTTTTCGATTACCACGTATTAGTTTCGCTTCATCATGGTATTTCAACATGGATTCAATTAAAGGTTTAAATCTAGCATCTTGTTGTACTAACTCCCAAACAGGCGATCCTGTATATGGTGCGCTACCTGTCTGCCCGCGTGTTACTCTTATTTGTTGTTGAATCAACCATTCTTCGTGCATCCTAAAATGATGAATTATTTGATCTACTTTCCTGTTTAAAGAACGTACTTCTTGTCTTCTCCACCAAGAACTTCTCGCAAAAAACATATCCCCAGCCGCGGCATTTTCTTTAGCCCACGCGATAATAACATCTCTGAGTTCTCCTGCTTTCATTCCTGATCTATGAGTAACATTCTCTTTAATCAACTGAGGAAATTTTGCTAACACCTCATCAATAGACGCATCTTTCCCTAAACCAGCTAAATCATCCATAGCTCTTTGAGCGCTAGTAGCTACATACTGTTCATGTATTTGTTGTCCATAACCTCCATGAACTTCACTTGGAGCTTTAACACCTGCGCGCGCTCTTAAAATTCTTTGCAATGCTGTCATTCCTGTATTAAGAGGAGATAGCATTATGATCGCCGCTAATTCAGTTACACCTATAACTATCGGTTCGCTTGCACGAGGCCACCCAGATTTAGAAAGAGCGAGTTGTTCTCCTTGGGAACCATGCCACATATGTTCTGGAAGCCAACCTTCTTCAGCGTTGAGATAATCACCGCCTTGTTTATATTTTTCTTTTAACCCTTCAAAACCTATGTTTCCTATTTTTAAATCTTCTATCCTTGCGCCACCAAAAGCAGGAGGAACTTGTAAAGCCGTTTGACGAAGCGCCCAAACAGGGAAATCACTTACCGCACGAATATTGCCAGTATTCAAATACCGTGAAGCACCAAGCCATCCTGTAGAAGCAACAGTTGGGCTTTTAAGAAAAGCTTCTGCCAACTGACGCGCTTTAAACAAATCCCCATCAACTTGTTTTTCAAAATATGCAAGCGTACCTTCTAAAGTAGAACCATGCCTTATCTGAGAAAGCATTATATTTAATGCTTCTTCATTGCCATCTAATTGATCTCTCGCCGCGGTTACAGCTTCAGGTGCAAAGTTAGTTTCAGCAAACTCTGCCATCTCCCAAAACTCACCCAACTCTCCCCAAGACCACATGCGTTCGGGTTCTCTGGCAGTGTGACTAAGAAATCTTCCTGCTCGCGCCGCTTGATTAAGATCTGCATGAATTAAATCAAGCCCTGCTTCAGCGGTATGACTCAAAGCACCACCTAAAGCAGAGATAGGAGCAACACCCATTCTTGCCTGCACCTTCCCCAAAACAGGTATCTTATGAAACGCATCTTGCGCCGCGTTCATAAAGCGTGTGAACCTTCCTTCTTTTGGAAGTTCATACCCAGTTCTTGTAAGCATCTGTTGAGTGAATACAGGCAAAGAATCGTAATACCATTTCTGCCTGTCTTTATCCATTCCCTCTAAAAACTCGACTGCTTTATTTTTATTTACCATTCCTAAAGCATCATCAATAGCTTGATCGAAATCTTCTATCGCAATATCTGCTAAAAGTAATTGCATGATACCTTCATTATCTAACTGAAATAGTTGATGACCGCCTGTTACCATATCTAAACGAGCGATTTTATTATTCAAACGTATTTGTTCTAAATCTAAATCTTGCCCAGTGGGACTACCTACTTTTGTCTGCCCACCACGACCCCCGCGTGACCCTCCACCAACATGTGTTGGGGTTTGATACCCATTACTCATATCTGTCCGTTTACTTTAGCTTTTTGTGCCATACCCCGCAAAAGAGGATCATCAGAATTTTCCATCCCTGCTATAAGCATCCTAGACATAGAAGCCATTTTTCTTTGATGCATACTTTCCATAGATTGAATCTGTTCATTCAAACCAGCAGTTATATCTGTATCAGGAAAATCATCAGGTGCATCCATAGCAACAAGACTAGGGTTGTAACCTCTCGCGGCTTGTAAAGCTTGTTGCTCAGGTGGCATCGTAGACGCTGATACAACACCATCTGAACCTTGCAAAGTTTGAGCAGGTACACCCCTCTTATCAGGTAAACCTATCCCACCTGCACTAGGATCTTGCGCTTGTGTGTTTACTTCTCCTTGAGCATATTGGACATCAGGAGAAGTAGCAGGAGCTTGCACACCACCAGCTTTATCGGGTTTAAGTGCTGTCCTAGCCATTAGCCACCTGCCGCTAACGCCGCTTGCATTTCAGCCATCGCTTGTTGAGGAGCTACCTCTTGAGGTGCGCCTTGTGCCATAGCTTCAGGTGGTAAAGCTTGAGGAGGACCAGCAAGACCCATCGCTTCTTCAGGAGATATAGCTTGTTGTGCTTCTGGAGGAGGGGCTTCTGCCGCTTGCATTTCTCTAATCTCCTCATCAGCTTTTTCTATAGCTTCAAAAATATCTAATCCTTTTTTACGATACTTTTCGATTTTAGATATATAAATTACAGGCAACGCACCCTGAACAGCTTGCTGTTGTATAGCAACCATAACAGCTTCCTCTAATTGTTCCTCGTCAACCCTTCTACCTTCAGCTTCAGGATCTTCAATAAACGGATGCTTTGTTCTGAATGTCGAAAGGCTGATACCTTTCATCTGCAACAACTGTCCAAGCTGAATAGTTGTACCTTGAACATCCGCTCCCGGAACTGAGTGAGATACCACGTTGTCGAATGTTTCAAAATGTTCATCAGGTGTGAACTCAACTTGTCCGAAGTCGCCTGCATAACCAGTGAATGTAGATATTGTCTTGTTACCCCAATACCCTTTGTACGTGGCGAATAAGCATTGATTCAGATGGGGAAGATGTCCTTCCATGATCTCTTGAAGTTCTTGTATCCTTGGATCAAGAGCGGCACCCATAAGAGCGTCAATGCCCCTACCAGTGCGAAGAGCGCCATAACTCTCTCCCCCAATTTGGGGAACCGTACCTGTCGATACGCGGGCGTTACGTTCGAGCCTATCAATGGCGATGTTCGTATTCTGGTCAGGTGATCCTCTAAGCTCTCCGATCTGTTCCGCGTCGAGGAGAACATTGACCTCGCCTTCCCTACCATCTTTCCATTCACCTCCTACTATCATCGGTACTTGCCCCGAACGTCCGATGATGTAGCGATCTGGGAAGATTGCTTTCTCTTGGGCTATGAGTTCAAGTGCCATTAGTTTTGCCATAAGATCGACCATCCCAACGACGTTCGATACTGAAGAAGAAATTTTATCTAAGGTGACACGACCCGGAGTTATCACACAAGGCATACCTGCAAGATTCTTATACCTTGACAGTTCCAACTGTGTGCTGTGATAAGGATACGATTGATTGAAATGATTGTAACGAGGTCCCATTATTCCGATGACGATATCTTCCTCGTCTATCCATTCACAGCAATCCCATAGTTCTTGCCGAGCATTGTTATCGGATGCTATCGGTCCACCATTTTCATCTCGTGAAGCAGGATAGTTAGCTCTTAACCAATCACCTGATTTGCCATACACGAAAGCACAGTTGCGTGGAATATCATAATTCTCAGCCGCGGATGGTTCAGGATAAACGCCAAGTGGGTCACGAACCTCTATCTTAGGCATACCTGTTTTGAAATCGGGGTTTACTACAAGAGCAGTAGTAGCGTAACCAGCGAGATGCCGGTAAGCGCGACGCATCTTTAACTTGTATTTGTTCTGATACCAAGTAGCGGCAAGCGCACGTTTACGAATATCAGCGTATTGTCTCGATCTTTTACCACGTTCTTTGCTAGGGTCAACAGCAGGGCAACCTATATACGGGGTTACTGATGCGGCTCTTTGAGCTACAGCATCAATGTTCTCAGATATTAAAGCAGGAGTTAATGGTGGAAGAACAGGTTCTTCGTCCATAGAAGGAAGCGGTATAACATAATCGCCGTTATACCTGTCTTTAATATCAATCATCTTTGACAACAAAGGCGACTGGATGTCTTGTCTCTGTCGGACTATTCCGACTATTTCCTCAAAAGAATACGCCACTAATATGCTCCAATTTTAGAACGTGTCTTATTATAAGGTAGTGCCTTAAAGTTAAATTGTGAAGAGTCTACGTCAAAAGCTTGCTTTCTTTGTCTCCAAAGAATCCATATAAACCACAACGCCATCACCCTATCTTGCCTCAATTTCGTGCCTCTTATCAGAGGTCGCCATGATTTAAGCTGTCTTATAAGCTCATCAGCTTGATGCCTAGTAACAGGATCATCAGCGTAAGCTATATCTATCTCCCCTCGCATGAACGATAAAGCCATAGAAGGTATACCAATAGTTTCATCATATTTGTTCACACCTGTCAGATGTTCCCTGACTCTGAACCCGTACCGTTCAGTCATCTCAATAAGACGTTCATCACGAGACAACCCTTTCTGAAACACCATCGCTTCAATAACCACATCAGATACAGTCGCACCGTTCTTCTGACAGCGTAAAACTGCTTCCTCCACTACCTGAAGTATCTGCTCGTTTCTAGTTAATCCCTGATCCTCACGTAAGAAAAGTATCTTCAACTTACCTTCATGCGGTGTAGCCGCCATGACACAATTCATTCCACCCAACGCAGGGTCAACACCGATGTAAACAGTGCAGTCTTTAGGAGGATCATGCAACGTGGAACGTAACGGATTCAAACATTTCTTAATAGATTCATCATCAAACGTCGCCGCTAAAGAACTTGTAGGTTCCTGCATGTAGTTACGTGACCATGCCTCTTCACCAACCTTGCGTCTAATCCTGTCGAGAGCTTCCATAGAGAACATCTCAGGCCATAAAGGTTCAGGCTCGTCGTCACCGTTTTGTACTATGGCAGGGAAACGGATGACTCTAAGAATATCTTCATCTATCTCAGTCATAATCCTCTGATAGAAATCATCCTCACCTACACGAGTACCATTAATACTCGTTCGACCATTCTCTCCCGGACGTGTCAACCAGTCCTGTCGGAAAATCTCGAACATCTGTTCAGTCAGGTTCAACGACACACGAGACTGAATATCATCAATGTGCAGATGGTCAGTACGTGTACCAGCGATCTTTGATCTCCACCCTAAAGAAACCATCGAATAGTCACGTTCATCGTGTGCAGACTTTTTGAAGACGTTGAAATAATCCGCTCCCCATGCTTGTGCAGTTTTTCTACCAGACGCATTCTGTGGAACAAAAGGCCCATATTTCGCTACATACAACGGGAATGGACCAGTTGGTTCCATACGGGTACGGATACGACCAAGGATTTTCCTAGCCATATCCTGTCCTTCTGAACCTACTGTGATACGAAACTCAGGGTTTGTTGCAAGTTTGTAACAGAAATAATCCTCAGCAAGTGTTGTTTTGCCGTGTTCAGGTGGCCATAGGATAAGTGTAATGTTTCCCGGAGGTGTGTTTTCGTATGCGTCTATAGCGCGTAGATGAAACCAAGGGGACATATGCCCAAAGTATTCTGATCTAAAATGCTCAAATGCTGGTATTTCTGTATCAGGTTTTTCAGTATGAAAGTTAAGTCGTATAGCATCAGCTTTTGCGGCGAAGTCAGGGAATCGTTGCCTCCACTTTTCGTAAGCTGAACGTGTAACACCAGTAGCTATAAGAGCATCAGCTACTTTTCCATTATTCTCTAATGATTCTAAGAATACTTTCCTGTTAAGGATACCTTTATCTTTTGATGCGTTAGCCATTTAATCAAATACTGATGGTTGTACTTCCAACTCTACTATACCTGCGGCTATAACCCCTTCATCCCCCGTGATCCTAACAGCATGTGTACCAACTTCAGCTAAAGTTAAATCAACATAATAAATACCTGTTGCGCTTTTAGTTGCCGCTGGTGTTGCATCTGTTCCACCTGACGGTTTACGCCATGTGACAGTAACATCATTAACAGTATCCGTAGGATCAGTGTTTGTGCCGTCGCTAGTGAAAGTAGCAGTTACTCTTACAGAATCTCCTTTATCGTATGTTGGCATTAAAACTCCTAAGTAGTACTTACTTCTAATGTGACGTCGTGATATTGCGTTACTGCAATCGTAACATCATGGTAAGTAGAAGTGGAAATAGATACGGCTGGTTTTTTGTACTTCACAAGAATAGTTGTACTTGTAGTACCTGCTGAAGATAACGCACTAGCTATCGGACGTTCTTTAACAATAGCTGATGCCCATGTAGCCGCCGCAGAAATACCTGCCGCTATAGGCGCTTCTCTGTCAATAGCCGCTGTAATGGAAGCCGCGCTGGAAGCAGAAACAGCAACAAAAGCTTTTTCGATTATCGCAACGACAGTAGAGCCGGTAGCTGAAACACTACTTGCTACCGAAGCTTCCATTACGATACCAGCGGACAGTGATGCCGCCGCGCTAGGCGTGCTAGCAACAAACGCTCTTTCAATTATTGCAGTAGCAGTAGAAGCAGTCGATGTGATAGAAGAAGCTATCGGAGCTTCCATAACTATCGCACCTGCAACAGACGCGCTACTCGATGGGGTAGCCGCAACTGAAGCTTCCATTACTATTGCCGCTGAAATCGAAGCCGCGGAAGACACACTTGAAGCTACAGCCGCTTCCATTACGATAGCTGGAGCTATAGAAGCAGAAGCCGAAGGTGTAGCCCCGATACTGAAGTTAGCTTGAAGGGTACACGCGACACTCGCCGCGCTTGAAGGTGTCGCCGCTACGAACGCTCTTTCTATAATAGCCGTAGCAGTAGACGCAGTAGATGATATACTCGAAGCTATGGATGCAACTTCAACAACAGAACAAGAAACAGAAGCCGCTGAAGAAAGCGCAGAAGCTACTGGCGCTGTGTGGGAGATAGAAGCAGAGATTGTCGTTGAACACGACAAAGAAGATTGAACTGACGCTTCTTCAACAATAGCGCAACTTACTGAACCGGCACCTGATATAGACGCGGCTATTTCATGGCGAGTTAATACGCCCTGATATGTGGTATCGGATGCCCGATAGTCAATTCCGCTTTGTCTATAATCGTATGCCATTAGCTAGGAGGCGCAGGCCAAGGATCGAGTTCCGACATTCGTGTTTTATCTGTGAAACGATCTCTTAAAGCTTGACGGTACGTAGACCATTCAGCTTTCTTCTCGTCAGACAACGGATTGTCTTCAGCGTATTGAGTCCAATCAGAATCAGCTAACATCACGTTACGTTGATGGCGTTCAAAACCAAGATCCAAATTTATCTGTTCTTCAGCCGCTTCGTGCATTGCGTATTCTTCTTCAGTCAATTCTCTTGTAATAGTTTTAGTAGGATCATTAGGATCCGTTTCCATTACATGCGCTGGTCTTAACATTTGTTCTCCTTACCCAACATCCATTACATAATGATCTATTCTAGAACCCGGAGCGTAATAACTATGACTGTTACCTGTAAAAGTCATACCTAAATGAGTGGCTGTGACTGTGCTTCCTTCTTCGCTACCTCCTCCGCGACCAATCCACGAATAAGGAGGGTACGAATCCAGATCACCGTACACGTTACTTAAACCTGATCCTGTTGTGTTCGTGTCGTTAGCTGTACAAAATTCGTCATGCCACCAAACGAAACCACAATTAGGCATGTTACGGTATTCAATTTTTGTAACCCCCCATTGATGATCGTCGGTAGTAACGTGACTATTTGCTATAGCCATATACGCCCAATAAGTACTCATACTTGTATAAGCAGTTAAATAAGCACTAGCCGCATAAAGCTGGTTGAAATCATAGGAGCTACTCGTAACCCATCCGTCGGTAGCGTTGTAAACCCTTGCGTAAACCCAACCGTATTCGTATTGAACATGACCTGTGTCGCCGTCGTTTCCTGCTAACGAACAATAAATAACCCCAGCCGACCCTAAAGCAAGATTATAGCTTGACGTTGTGTCATTAGTGACAACAAAAGATTCTTTCCATGTTAAACCATCAGAAGCCATTAACTTCTCACCCCCCATAAATCTAATCGTGAACCTTCAACCCAATTATAAGTACCACTACCTATATGTATTGAGGTGGCTTTAGTTGCTACCCTGTAATTCATCCAACCCCAATAAAAATAGTTATAAACAGTCGCTCCGCTTGCTGTAGTACTAGCAGTGTTATGAGCGCCGCTTCTAAAAGTTATTGTTGTAGCCGCATCAGATACGCTGTGATTCCAAATAGTTCCTTCTGTCCAACCCACAACATCGTCTGTAAAAGAAGCTGTACCACCAGTAGAAAAAGGTAGAGCGCCTAGAATACCATACGTTTGTCGGTTATCCCCAAACGCATAACGATTACCTCCATACCCCCAACCAATACCTCTGTTGTAATGAGCGCCTGTATCCCAACTACCTGCATCGTTGTCTTCAAAATAAACGGTAGGGGAACTGGGAACACTAACATTACCATTCCAAGCGGCGCGCATAACAAAATGAGTGTGTTTATAAGAATCATCTAAATCAGGAGTGAAAGCACTAAAATGAGTATCACTCGTTGTTTCAAAACCGCCATAATGTATTAAAGCTGAATCTCCTACTTCTGGCATTACGATCCACTACTTCCTGTTGCTAAACCGTACAACAACATGTACGAACCTTGTTCCCATACACTCCCACTAGAATTACCCATATAAATTTTTAAATTTTTAACAGCGTTAGTCCAGTCACTTTGACCCCATACATCGCCGACTATATCATGCCCTGCTTTGTTTCCTTCTGAACCAGCACTCATACTCACATGAGTGCTTTGAAAAGTTTTAAAATTATCTGTGTCATTCGGATTGAATATAGTGAACGTCCCATGAGCTTTATTCCTAGTAGGAGTAGAATACGATTGATCCATTATTTGTGACTGGTAACCTGATTCGTTTGGATTACTCAGACCGTAATAATCCCAGCCACGTTCACTTGCCTGATAATGATCGTTTACGGCTAAATCATAAGTACCAGTCATGCTTGTACCAGTATGCCCCATTTGAACCACTATATAAACATGAGTACCAGCAGTTGTGTTAGTAGAAGAACCACCCCACCTTAATTGCAACACTTGATAATCAGTCCAAGGCCCATTAGTAGTAGTGCCAAGAATATAGTTAGCACTGTCCGAAGCTAACGAAGGCACGACTTCTTCTATAAGAACCCAACCGTCACCCGAAGTGTCAGGACCACCAGCCGAACCTACAACACCGCTCTGATACTGGAACTGTGCCATTACGAATCTAAATTTCCGAAGACCATCCACTCATCGCTAGCGATTTTAACAAGCGTAGCGGCAGAATACTGTGATTTGATTTTTAGCTTGCTACCATCCGAGCGTAATGTCACACCCGAACCGGCAACAATAGTAACCTGCCCTGCACCATACTGAGCTACCAAAATTTGTGAACCAATAGTAAAAGCAACCGAACTGTTAGGAGGAACAGTTACATTCATCGCAGAACCACTATTGCATTTAATAATCTTCGCCGCATCATGGATCACCAACGTGTAAGAACCCGTAGGCGTATGAATATCTAACGTAGCCGCGAACGTAGGAGAGTAATCCCACTCCGTAGTACCAGTACCAGTACCCACAAGAACAGCACGATTAATAGGGTTACTGTCAGTACTACCCAACTTTGTTTCCAAAGCAATAAGAGCGCCAGAATGATTCGTATGAACTACGTCATGCTCATACCCTGTCGCGTCTAAATCAGTTGTACTAGACGGTGAAGGTTGTTGTGTAGCGGTATCTAACGATCCCGGAAAGTTTGTAGCCATTGGACTATGCCAATGTTATAACTAGCGCACCTGCCGCCATCGAAATAGTGTCTCCAGATGCCACAGCCTTAGAAGCCGTAACAGCCCCATAAAACAAAAGGTTACCCGAAGTG
>CEOP01169404.1_pt1 | contig 10876 bp, 7 predicted proteins | sample 361301 | NCBI WGS metagenome assembly CEOP01 (sample SAMEA2619548, study PRJEB7988) | marine metagenome | biome: marine biome (ENVO:00000447); feature: deep chlorophyll maximum layer (ENVO:xxxxxxxx); material: "saline water (ENVO:00002010), including plankton (ENVO:xxxxxxxx)" | depth 55 m
AATACCTGGCCGGAAAAAGATTGTATGAGTAGGTCCTCGGACTTTGTGAAATTCTGTAAATCAAATCAATTTCCGATCTATAAACAACTACATGAAGGGACGTTAATACCCTTTGATTTTCTTGAAGAAAAATTAACAATAATCAATACCATGCTCCCACAGGGAGATTCTGTAAATTATGACCAATATCCAGTTGAAGAGTACATAATTCCGACTCTTTTTTATTCAGAATATGGTTACTTGCCCAGGCAATTTATCCATTTTGATTGGGAACCCGATTTGGGAATAATAGACAAACTCAATAAATCCGATAACGATGCTTCTCATGGAATCAAAAGAGTGTCAAGAGAACCAGAATCAGAAATAAGGTTAGAAATTGAAAAAATATATTCCTCTCCCGGTGAACAATCAAACCCGGTATTATTGCATGATTTCGAAGCAATATTCTCGGTCTCAAAGAAAATCGACTTCAGATATTCAAAATCTGAGGGGGTTTTTCAAAGGGATTATTCCGCAATCCTGAAAAATAACTTTCCGATTGAGTTCCCAAAAACAGGCTTTAGAGAAAGAGGAATGAGGTATACAGGAGAAAAAATCTCGCCGGATTACACAAATCATCTCCCACGATTAAAATTCGATAAAGCATGTGTTGTCTATTCTAACCTATATGGGGTCCAGAACTATGAGCATTTTATTCTTGATGTAATACCCAGAATCTGGGTAATATGGAAATATTTCAGAACCGAACTTTCGAATTATCATTTTATTATCCAGGAATCCAAATTTTCTGAACTTTGTCGTGAAATTCTCGATATCTTCGACATAGAAGAAAATAAAATTGTTGTAATCGACCAAGATTCAGCAGTTGAAATCGGCCAGGGAATTGTCTTCACGTCCTTTTACACCTATCCATTCAATCTTTCCGCATGCGAATTCCTCTGGGATTTTCGCAATCAAATAAAAATAAAATCAGATTCTAATCTCGGCCCCAAAAAGAAAATTTATCTCTCTAGAGGAGAAACTCAAAATACCGGCCTATCAAGAAAAATAATCAATTCCGATGAGCTTAACAAATTACTTTCTGAACATGGCTTCGATACGATTGTCGCAGGAAATCTGAGTTTAGTTGAAAAATTTAATTTAATCTCTAATTCAGATGTTGTATTCTCCGAGATAGGGGCTAATTGCCTGAATATACTTCTTGCAGAAAAAGTGGATAATCTGGTAACTATAGGCCACAATAAGTGGAAAAAAAGATTCTACAATGACGTTTTCAAAATCCTTAACCCACTATCGAGTGAAAAGACCGTCTTCGGGGAGACAGAACCAAAGGATTACAACCCATTTGATGATGTCAGAGGGGTCAATGTTCCATGGATAGCAGACCTAGAAAAAATATCCGAAATTTTACAGGACATAGAAAATTAAACCCGACAAATCAAAAATCAATCAACGAAAAATAATCATAAGTTTTGTCATTATCATGGAGTGGAATCAGCGAAAAAAGCAAACTCGAAGCTATTAATCGTAGATTTCTTGACCTATCGGATCCGAATCTATTTTCAATATGATCAAAGAACACTTCAATCATATTATTTTTGTATTCTTGCTCCACATACTTGTCCAAAAGTATCTCGTCATATCCAAGTAATGATTGAAGTATCTTGCCATAATCATACCACATATCCCCCATTATTGTGAATTTTCCACCGAGTTCCCCCCGCATATCAATAAAACACAAATCTTGATTTTCTTTCACAATTATATTCGTGAAGACCGGATCTCCATGTATTACTGCCTGAACTCCACTTTCCTCCCGCTCATATACCTCTAATTCCCTCACAAGTCGGCTGAAAATATCCTCAGAATTTCTAAATCTGGAATAGTCATATTTATGATATCTGTTTTCCAATTTCTTGGAATAATTTGCATAAATGTTAATTCCGTCATTCAGTTGTTCTCCCGATTTGTGTATTCTAGAAATGCTATCTAACAACCCAACCAATAGATCTGAGGTCACTAGTTGATCCAAATATAAGTGCGAGAGAGAAACGCCCTTGATTTTTTCAATCTCAAATTTCCCTCCATCCTTGCCCTTTCCCAAATACCTGGGAAACAGATCCGAAATTTCGTTTGGCATGTTCTCATACCAGAAGATTTCGCCCTCCAAGGCAGATTTGTCTCGTGACGACTTTACAACTGTCTCAATTGAAGATTGACCTAGGCTGTTGAAATCCCTTTCAGTTATATCTGATCTGTAAAAACCAATTTGTTTTTCTATGTTAGTGAGAGTATTTACTCCCAAATCATCGATATAGAAATCTGCATAGGGTTTTCCAAAATATATCTCGTCATATGGGATTTTGAAGAGTTCTAAGGTTTCCATTGTCAAAGCTCCTATATCCTGCACGACTGCACCTAGATTTCCGCCATGTGTCTTCATCCTCCTGGCTGTGTAGAGTATTATTTCATGACCCTCAGATTTTAGATACCTAAGTATCTCAATGTTGTGATCAATAGGTTTACAGGTAGAATAATCTCCATTAACTTCTGGATAACTCAGAATCGTATTATCTATGTCGAAACAGAACCTTTTTTTTTCGAACTTATTAGATTTTTCCGATGAAAATAATTTAACTTGATACGGCGTTCCTAGAACAACAAAATCATTTTGTGAAATTAAACTATGTTGAAGCTCTATTCCGTCCAAAAGCATCCTCTTTAGAACTGCAGACAGGTAAAACTCACCTTTTTGTTTAGTTCCAGATTTTATGATATATTGGCAGTATTTCCTCAATGAATCCGCGGAATTGAAAATATAGCATCCGGTATTCGCTAAATCAGAAATTCTATTTTTTTCGGCAATATCGGTAATAAAGCCCTCTCCACTCACACTAATATAGCTGTAAATCGGCTTATCCTGTTTGTCCTCAAAACAAATGACCCCTCCTTCCAAAGAACGTGCCAAATCAATTACGTCCACGCGGTAAAATGTATCCCCATCTAAGCAGACCGTCTTCAGATTTCTTCTTTCTTTTGGAATCGAATCAATACACTTTAACACAGTCTCAGCGGCACCTCTGGTATCGTTTGCCAAACGCTGGAAAATCACCTCTGGAAAATCTCTGGATATAATATCTTCAAAATTTGCCTTTTGAAGGCTATTGTGATAGATAATGTAAAGCGAATCGTCAGGACCAAGTCTAAAGCTTTCAAGCACCCAATTAATTATCGATTTGCCCAATACCTTGACTAATGGTTTAGGGTTGACATAACCTTCTTCTGCAAATCTCCTCCCTAAGCCGCCTAGAGGGACAATTACATTGATCGGGTCCTTTGTCATAGGTAGTTCTGGAAGTGTTACATTTTTAATCTAACTCTAGATTCTCAAGGGCCAAATAAAAGATCTGAGTTTTTCTTTCTGCTCCCTTTTCAAATAATTTCGTATCTCCTCATTCGAGGTCATTTTCTCTCTCCCGAGTTTACTCCACATATAGCCAAGAAACATGGTCAAACCACCAATGAAAAATGGAAAATCCTTCATTTGATGTATGCATTTTCCAATAAAAAAGGGCCAGTAATAGCCCATTTGATAAGAGAACTTTCCGGCTTCAAAGCTACTACCGAGCCTTCCTTTATGCGCGCCAGTTCGTCTTCCGTGATCTGCTATGATGTCCTTGAAATTTTCAGTTTTCCAGCCGTTATATCTCGCGGATACATTATCAATCCCATCCCACCCGTTTTGAGGGTAGATTCCACCTATTTCGTCGTAGCACAATCTATTGTAGGTCTTCAGTCCACCTCGGGTGTGGCTTTCTGCTACTGACTCAATTTTTTTTCCAAAAAATGTACTAACCCTACAATTGCCACTTGCAATGCCAAGTTTTTCATCATCATGGAATTTGAAAAAAACCCTCTCGAAATAATCGTCAGGTAATTTCATATCCGCATCTATTTTTGAACAATATCTCCATTCATTTCCACACCTTTCAATTCCTGTTTTGAACAATTTTGCTATTCTCGAACCTCTTCGTCTACCTCCTTCGATCTCGACTCTTATGTATTCTATCCAGGGATGTGTTTTACTAGCCTCGATACCTATCCGAGAAGAACTATCTGTTGATTTATCATCTACGATGACCCATTTAGTAGGGGGTACGCTTTGTGATAACATCGATTCCACAAGATCCGGCAAAAAAGCCTCCTCGTTATTTACCGGCGTAATTACGACATGGTCCACGTTATCACCCACTTTGATTTCCACACAAGGCCTATCTATAAGAGGGAAACTAACTTCGTTGGTGTTAAACGTGTATGAATTCATAATTATCGTTCTATTTTTGTCTAGTCTAATTCCTGTTTTGCATTGGATAAGGTGCATATTTTCACCAATCAACAAAACCAAACCAGCCATGCAGTCAAATCCTTCAGAGAAAGCCACGATTATTCTTCCAATGAGAGACGAAGAGAATCACGTAAAAAGGAAAATTTTCGAAGTTATCGAGGAAATCGGTGAAAAGGGCGATGTCGACGTTATCGTCATAAATTCTGCATCAGTTGATGATACATCACGGATTGCGACCAAAATCTTGTCTGATTCATGCCTAAGAGAAAAGAGATGGAAAGTAATCGATTCCGATAAATCAGGCAAATCACACGCGATTAACTTGGCCTTGTCTGAAACTAATTCTGACCTGTACATAGTAATGGATGCCGATGTAACTGCTATGGAAGGATGGATGGACAAATTATCATCCTATTTCGCGAATCCTGAGATAGGAGCGATTTCTGGGGTAGAGGGGGCACAAAATGCAAAAAAAGGAGGAATTCGAGACAATTATCGTAACAATTCCGATAAGATAAAGCTCTGGGAGTCGTATAAGGATTCAACCCCAGTTTTGGAGGGGGCCCTATTGGCTTGGCGAAAATCAGCCTTGGGCGATTTTGAATTAGATGAGGGATGCAATGCAGATGATGCGCAAATATCTTTCCAGGCAATTAGAAGGGGATTTAGATCCGTAGTCGTCGATGACTTGGTGTTTTTTGATATGAACAATAACCATAAATGGAATTCAAGATCAATTAGACGTTCTCAAGGGATAAGCAGAGTTCTCATCAAAAACTCCGACTTAATATTCACAGCAAAAAGACAAACAGTCCGTCCAATCATTTTTTACTCCGTTATATCTTATGTAATCTTCCCTTGGACATTTACCTCATTCGGGATGGCTTCTATTATTATGGCGCTAGATAGTCAATTTTGGTCGAATGATCTTTTTCTTCCGTTTCTTCTAATGCTTACAATTTCAGTCTCGATTCCTATTGTTAGGGCATTGTTATGGGGTGTGTCAATATCGCTAATTGCCCATGCCCAATTTTTACTTGGTAAGAGGTATTCAAATTGGGATACCTTCAGGGAACCAGCAAGATAATCCGCCGAGGGGGTTTGAAATGCAAATCACAACAACTTCCAGATCCTTTCCTACCGGTGGAAAACAATTTTCTCTGCGTTCATCATTAAAAATGGGCTTCAGAGATTTATACAAGCCTACGCTTGCATACAGACTGGGGTTAATATGGCTTATTCTGGACCCATTCTTGATATCCGCAATATATGGTTTTCTAATTGTAGTAGTTAGGGGTAATTTTCAAGGTTGGTCAATCTTATTGGGGGTACTCACCTTGCACTCTATTAACCGCTCAATCTCGCCAAATGTCTCTGCCAGACTCTCCACAGAGCCATTCCCCCTGATGCATACTAGCACGTCACAGATTTTAGTATCAAAATTCGTAACAGGCGCAATTCAAGGATTATTGATGGGCATCGCCGGTTCAGCCGTGATTAGTTTATTTACTGAGTTTAATGCCCTGCTTTTCTTTCACTTACCAATTATTTGTGTGTTACTATCTTTGTTCGGCGTAAGTATTGGTCTCCTCTTCTCCCCATTAAACACACTATTCAAAGATATCGAGAAAATAGTATCCTATATTTTGCTACTCAGCCTATTCCTACAGGCTGTTTTGTACAGTTACCAGGATACGAGTGGTATGCACAGGGCGGCCCTGTCAATTTTGCCTCACACTCTGGGAGTGGAGTGGCTCAGATCACTGGTAGGCAATACTGCATTCCCCTTTTCTATGCTACATTGCTTGAAAGTAACGCTTGCTTGGTCACTAATATGCATCTTCAGTATCTCTAGAATTAACCGTGCCAGATGGAGATTAACGACATGGGATTGATTGAAGCAAAATTGTCAGGCGTCTCGGTGGACTATGACGGCCTGAAATTTGATAATTTTCATAGTTTCCCAAAAAGGATTTCAATAAGCGCCCTAAAAAACGTAAATTTCCGAATTTCCGAAGGTGAAACAGTGGCTCTATTGGGGAATAATGGGGCGGGCAAATCCACACTCTTGAAATTCCTCGCAGGGAAGCTCCGTCCAACTGAAGGTTCAGCCAATGTGGAAGGAAAAATAGTCCATTTATCAGGCATAAATCCGGGCTTCGATATCTTCCTATCTCCTCGTCAAAATCTAAATTGGCTATCGCCAATTTATGGGGGGGACCCATCCATAATCATTCCAGATGTAGAGGATTTTTCGAACATAGGGGGGGCATTCGACAGGCCAATACGCACATTGTCCACGGGAATGAGGGGAAGGGTCGGATTTGGATTTGCCACTTCCTTAAGTCCAGACATTTTGTTGATTGACGAAGTCTTAGGAGTGGGAGACCCTACATTCAAGTCGAAAGCAATGGCCAGACTCAAGGAGATGATATCTCGTTCTGGAATTGTATTTATGTCCACGCATTCAATTGGTCTAGTCAAGGAGCTCTCTACGCGATGTATAGTCCTAAATGAAGGTAAAGTGATACATGACGGTGACGTAGATTATGGAATTAAAATTTATTCAGGGGGAAAATCAATTGGAAGATAGGACTGTGTTAGTAACGGGAGCTAGTGGTTTTATCGGCTCAAACGTCTCAAGCCTACTCAGGAAAAAAGGATACAATGTTTTGACAACAGACATAGTTGGAAACGTTGACCTGAAAACAGATATTAGAAATCTACATACTGAGATACCCAATTTGAGTAACCTCCATTCCGTAGTACATCTAGCCGCAAAAATAAGTGTCCCTGAATCTTTCGTAAAGCCCGAATTGTATCATGATGTTAATGTAGTTTCGACTAGAAGAATTTTCGAAAGTTGCGTGGAATCTTCGGTACCTAGGATAGTGTTTGCCTCCAGTGCTGCTGTTTATGGTGATGTGGAGGGGGGATTAATGAGAATCGGATCAGAGAATACTCCGGCATCTCCTTACGCAGAAAATAAAAAGATCGCAGAAGAAATGGCTGAAGAACTCTCAAGTGAAAGCACAAAAATAACCTGTCTAAGATTTTTCAACGTTTATGGTCCAGGGCAGCTTCATTCCAGCCCTTATGCTTCTGCAATCCCCCTATTTATCGAGAAGTTATTTCGAAAAGAGGCAATAACAATCTATGGTGACGGTGAGCAAACTCGGGATTTCATTCACGTTAATGATGTTTCTAATGCAATCATTGACTCATATGATTTTGACTTGCCACCATTCTCAAAATATAATCTAGGCAATGGGAAGCCTGTATCTGTTAACTACTTGGTAGAACTCCTTAGGCATATTTTTTCTGATTTCGGATATGAAACAGAGGAACCAATTTATTCCAGTCCCAGAGAAGGAGATATTCTCCATTCTGTTGCCGATATGGCGACAAATGCACCGTTCTACTATCAAACTGACAAAACCGAAATTAGTATGGGGCTCAGGGATCTGATAAAGCGAACTCTCTCTGAAAATTAGGGCAGGTAATGCAAATGGTTGATGATGAATTGATCATTGATTCCGAACCTATCAAGAAACCAAGAATAGTTAATCTAGGAAAATCGGAAAATTTTCTCAAGCCACTAGATTTGAAAAAACGCCCAAGAGATTTTCGTTACATAAATGGAAATGAAATCGACATCAATCCACTTGATTGGGACTTTGAACCCAATCAAAATGCGAGCATTTTCACTCTTGAAGACGGTTCCTTGGAGGTTTCTGTAAATCAAGAGGGCAGTACCCCCGGCATCAGATCTAAGTCGCCAATACTACTACAACCGGGAATTTATGTGCTGACCGTGGTTGGTTTTTCTGAATCAGAGTCTACCTTCTTTCCCTGGGTGATTGACGATGAACGTGTCAGACTTACTCCAACAATACATATTTCCACATTCGAAGAACCAATCTCAGTCCAGTTCCGAGTCGAAAAAGAAATTGATGTATTTTTCGGTGTTCTCTCTCACAGGCAGGAGATAGGCGATAAATGCTATATCCGCTCATTTCATATTTCCAAATCAAATGAAGAAAAGGCACAAAGATCGGAAAAGCAAACTATGTCAAACCTGATACATCGATTAGTACCTCACCAGAATACTACTCTAACAGGTTCGGATGAAGGAATAATTGTTACCTCAAAGCCGATTAGCACGCCCGGTTCCTTCGCCTTAGTAGATGTCAGACCAGACTCTACAATCACGATTTTTGTTCGGGCCACCGTTTCCTATCCAAGCACCGCATTTCTCTACGTAGCGGATTCAACAACCGGTAGTGAGATAATAAAAAGGAATACCATTTTCGACTCAGACATAGATAATGAGGAAGGAAAGCCTTCAGAATTGTATAGTTCTATCAAGATACCAATAGATGTTTCCCAGATTAGGATAGGCTTACTTTTCTCTACTGTTACTCAACCTGAACAGCACTCAATGATCATACATCGAATAGAAGTAGCCGAGTACAAGAGAATCGATGATATCGTAGACGAGTCATATGTCATTAATATGCGAGGAGAAGAAGAGAAGCTCGTTTTCTGTAGAAAACAAGCAGATAGGTTTGACTTCTCAATTTCTCCCTGGGAAGCCACCGACGGAAACTCTGAGCCGAATATAGAAAATTGGAGGAATTATATGGATAAACCGTGGACCGACATTGATAAGAAACTGTCCAGAAAAGCTATCGATAAGCCCGGTGCGTGGGGTTATCTCTTATCCATGCGGGGCATCTTCTTAGACGCAATTTCCAAGAAACACGATTCTATAGCTATTTTCGACGATGATTTCGTATTGGCCAACTCGTTTGACCATCGATTTTCTAGGCTAATTGAAAATATCGGAGATGGTTGGGACGTGATTTATCTCGGAGCATCTCAGTGGCTATGGCAAAATTCTACCAATCTTGAGGGACCTTGTTACTATCCCGACGAGAATACAAATGGGACTTTTGCAGTGATGTACAAAAATACAGTTTTCAGGCAAATTATTGATGAAATAGACAAAATGGAAGCACCCTTTGATGCCGGTCCTTTACGAAATATCGTACTAGGAAATTCCACAGGCAAGTCATTTGTTTCCTATCCTAATCTGGCTATTGCGAATATTGAGAAACCAGGAATTAGGGAAAGCAGGAATCAGATAGAGTTCTCGAAGAGATTTGATTGGAATCTAGAAGACTTCCCTTCTTGGTTTAGCTCATGGAGCCCCACTCCTATTGTGATAAGAGAATCCACACTCGAATTCTCCGAGAGAAAAAAACCAGTCTTTGTCACAGCAGTGACTACTATCAATAGACTCGAATATCTGAAGTCTTTTGTGAGTACTTGGTTGGAGACAAAATCCCCAGATGCCGAGTCTGTGTTGATTGTGGCAGATGATGGTTCCACTGATGGGACTGTCGAATGGCTCACTGAAGATCTGGACGCCGGGGATTCAGGACTTCAGGTGATCAGAAACAACGGTTCAGGAATAGCTAGGCAGAGTAATAGTATACTGGACGCAATAGTGGACTTTGATTTTCCAATTGATGCAGTTTTCATGTGTAATGATGATATTAGGTTTAGGAAAAATGGCTGGGACGATGCATATTATTCTGCAATGCAGTCATCTGGATTTGATCACTTAGTTTACTTCAATCCCGAATGGAAACCAGCCTCACACACAGAGAACTCTACGAGGAGCGAGTCGCTGATCTCTCACTGTAATGCTAGGGGGGCAATGGGCTGCTTCTACACACTCACCCCGGAGCTGATAGAAAAACTAGGCTTCTTCGATGAAGACTCATTTCCTGTTAGGGGCCATTCACATGTTGATTACACGATTAGAGCCTGCCGAGCTGAAGCTAATGACACACAATTTCTATTCGATTTAATTGATAGTAACGAGTATATCAGCATGGTCTTGAGGGATGGATACAAGAGAACCTTCAGGACACTTTCCGTAAAGGAAATGAAACAGACAACTAGCAATGAGGCTTTATCTATCAGAGAGTCGATTTTGCTCTCTGAGGATAGGATTTACGTTCCAAGGGGTTGGTAGAATTAGAATATCTGTGGAAACGAGTGACAACTTGATTCGATTCAATGTTTTTTCCGAACCTGCCGACAGACGAAGGAACCCCAATTTTGGGGAAGTAAGACAGTTCAACTTCAAGATATCTGGAATATCTAAATTCGGGGAGGTTCACCCAGACCGGCTTGCCTTAGTTGCCATACTTTGCACACTTCCGTTTTGTTCAGAGGAACTTAAGATTGGTTGGTCGGTTTCTCAACGATTCCGTGAAGCTACAAAAGTCATATCAAGAATAAAAGTGTTTTTTTCAGAAGGCTCAATAGAACCCTTAGAGAGGCAGAATTCTGGCCGTCATGCACTCTCATTCAGTGGCGGAGCAGACTCTACTGCGGCCCTTGCGGTGATGCCCAATTCTACAGAATCAGTATTTATGTTGAGATCGAAGAGTAGGGCTAGAACTCTATATGATAGCCATGCGGCTCTTGAATCCTGCCGCCAATTGAGGAATCTAG
>CEOP01042753.1_pt1 | contig 10868 bp, 7 predicted proteins | sample 361301 | NCBI WGS metagenome assembly CEOP01 (sample SAMEA2619548, study PRJEB7988) | marine metagenome | biome: marine biome (ENVO:00000447); feature: deep chlorophyll maximum layer (ENVO:xxxxxxxx); material: "saline water (ENVO:00002010), including plankton (ENVO:xxxxxxxx)" | depth 55 m
GAAGAATCACCTGTAGCTGAAGAAGTGGTTGAAGAAGTAGAAGAATCGCCTGTAGTTGAACAGATAGCTAATTATTTAAGCAATGATATTTTAGATATTCCTGAATTTGATGCTGCTAAGCATGAAGAGAGTAAACATGATCCTGACATTGAGTCTGATCTTGAGAAATATTATGATTCCATACCTGATGTTAAGGAAAATGAAGTCATACCTGGAACTGTTGTTGGATTTACTGATAGAGAAGTTTTGGTTGACATTGGCTTTAAATCTGAGGGAGTAGTGCCTAGGTCAGAGTTTTTAAATGAAGTTCCTGAAGAAGGACAAAGTATAGATGTTTATTTAGTAAGATTGGAAGATAAAAGAGGTAATATTATACTTTCTAAAGAAAAAGCTGATTTTGAGAAAAGATGGTCATCAATAAAAACAGCATTTGAAGAAGAAAAAATAATCAAAGGAACAATTATTAGAAGAATAAAAGGTGGAATGATTGTTGATTTAGGGACAGTGCAAGCTTTCTTGCCAGGGTCTCAGATAGATATTAAACCAATTACAAATTTTGATGAATTAATTGGTTCTGAGAGTGAATTTAAGATTGTTAAGTTTAATGAAATGAGACAAAACATTGTCTTATCAAGAAAAGCAATTTTAACAAACGACTTGATGGAGAAACGTCAAGAAGTTCTAGCTGAATTAGAAGTAGGAATGGTACTAGAAGGTATTGTGAAAAATATTACTGATTTTGGAGCCTTTATAGATTTAGGTGGGATTGATGGTCTTTTACATATTACAGATATTACCTGGGGAAGAATTAATCATCCAGGTGAGAAGTTATCTATTGGAGAAACTGTTTCTGTAAAAGTTATTGATTTTGATGTTGAGAAAGTTAGAGTTTCTCTTGGAATGAAGCAGTTAACTCCAGAGCCATGGGAATCTATTGATGTTAAGTATCCGGTTGATAAAATCATTAAGGGTAAAGTAGTTAACATGATGAATTACGGTGCTTTTGTAGAGCTAGAAGAAGGTGTTGAAGGTCTAATCCATGTTTCTGAGATGTCTTGGATTAAACATGTAAAGCATCCATCTGATATATTTAGTTTAGGAGATGAAGTTGAGGCTAAAATATTAAGTCTTGATAAATCAGATAAAAAAATATCATTAGGGATTAAACAATTACAGGATAACCCATGGGATACAATTGAATCAAAATATTCTACAGGCTCTATTTATAAAGGAACAGTTAAGAACCTTACTCAATTTGGTGCTTTTGTAGAGTTAGAAGAGGGGATTGAAGGCTTAGTCCATATAAATGATATGTCTTGGACTCAAGTAATAAAACATCCTAAGCAGTTGCTTAAGAAAAGTGATGAAATAGATGTAAAAGTTCTAGAAATTTCTACTAAAGATAGAAAGTTATCTTTAGGTATAAAGCAGCTTGAAGAAGATCCGTGGGAATCAATTAAAGGTACTTACCCTGAAAATCATAAAATGAATTGTGAAGTGATTAAAGTATTAGATAGAGGTGTAATCTTTACTGTTGATGATAATATAGAAGGTCTTGCACCTACTCCAAAAAATATTCCTGATGATATTAAACAGGAAATGAAAAAAGATATTGAGGTAGGCAACAAATATGATGTTACAGTTATTAAGATTGACTCTAATAATAGAAAAATCATATTGAGCATTGATCGGTTTGCTGATCAAATGGGTGACTTTTCTTATGAGCCAGAAGAGATGGAACCTGATAAAATTGAAGTACCTCAAGATATAATTGATAAAATAAAAGATAATAAAGAAGATTAATTTTAACATTATTTTTTCATAAGTTTTATAGTATTGGTACACCTTTAATAAAATGCAACTAGTGTTAGTTAATACCTAATATGAATGTTATTGGAATAGAGACATCATGTGATGAAACCTCGGCTGCTATTGTTAGAGATGGGATTCTTCTTTCTAATGTAGTTTATTCTCAAAAAATACATATCAAATATGGTGGTGTTGTCCCTGAATATGCTTCTAGAGAACATGAAAAAAATTTAATTAACACAATTAATGAATCTCTATCTATTGCAAATCTAAAAATATGTGATTTAGATGCGATTGCTGTTACATATGGTCCAGGCTTATTAGGTTCGTTATTAGTAGGACTTAATATGGCAAAAGGTTTGTCTATTGGGCTTGATATCCCATTTGTAGGAGTTAACCATATGGAAGGCCATTTATTTGCAAATATGATAGGCCAAAATAATATAAGTTATCCTTATTTATGTTTACTAGTTTCTGGAGGTCATACTCAAATTTGGAAGGTAGATTCTGAAAGTTATAATTTAATTTCTGATACTATTGATGATGCAGCAGGAGAAGCATTTGATAAGGGAGCTAAAATTTTAGGATTAAATTATCCAGGTGGTCCTGAAATACAGAAGGTGTCTGCCAACGGTAATCCTGAAAAATATAAATTTCCAAGGCCAAAAGTTAAAAATTCTAAATTTAGTTTTTCATTTAGCGGTTTAAAAACATCTTTATTATATAAGTGTAAAAGCATGGATCAAGAACAAATAAACAATTCTCTTTCTGATTTAGCTGCTAGCTATCAAGAGGCAATTGTTGATACATTGATTAATAAACTTGAATTAGCTATTAATGAAACAGGTATTAATAGTATTTCTGTTGCTGGTGGTGTTGCAGCTAATAAAAGATTCAGGGAAAAAAGTAAAATGCTTAATAATAATTATCAAGATTTATCAATTGTTTTTCCAGATATGGAGTTTTGTACTGACAATGCAGCAATGATAGCTGTTGCAGGATATAATAAGATTTTGAAAAAAAACTTTTCAGATTATAGTTTAACAGCCATTCCTAATTTATCTTTAGATAATAGGTAGTTTTCTTGAAAGTAGAATTATTAGGATTATCAGTATTCAGCTCTATCCTTATTGCAGTTTTTATTCTATTTATAGTTCAATATTTCACATTATTAAAAAAGGTGAATATAAATTTCCGATGGCTACTCTTTTCATGTAGGCTAATTACAATTATATTACTAATTATATTAGTTTTAGATCCTTGGATCAATTGGAGAAACATTAAGTATTCAAAACCAAATTTAAATATTTATTTGGATAATTCTCGAAGTATTGCTCTTGCAGATTCATCTATTAATCTCAGTGCTAAGATTGACTTCATAGATAGTTGGGCCAGAGAAAGAGATGTGAAAACTAATTGGTATTTATTTGGAGATTCTTTAAGAGATTTTAATTATAAACAAAAGCTATTTATTGATTCTTACTCATCACTAGAAGGCGTTGAAAAACATATTGTATTGGATCAAGGTTCTAATCATTTAATAATTACGGATGGCCATATTAATAAAGGTATTAGTCTTGATAATATAATGATTAATAATAGTAATATTTATATATCAGGTGTTGGGAGTAGGTTCGATAATACTGATTGCTATATAAGCTCAATTCAAACTGACAATGAAAGTCAAAACAATCTAGATTTAATTGTTACTGTTGGTTGCATGCTTAGTAAGCAAAAATCTATTAATTTAAGTTGTATTTTACTTGACGACAAGGGTGTTGTCAGAAAAGATGAAATGATATTAGATTTTAATCAAAGCGGATTTCAAGATATTAGTTTATTGAATATTGAAAAGAATGATTTGTCTGTTTTCAATTCAATCCAAATAAAAACAGATTTAGAAGAGTTAACTTATCGAAATAATAATAAGAATTTCATTATTAATAAGAGTCAAGAGAATGATAAGATATTATTGCTTACGGGAGGTTTATCAGCAAATACTAAATTTATTAAAAAAGTAATAAGAAATAAATTCCCTAATTTAGAACTACATCATTATTTTCATGATAAACAGATTGATTATGAATCGTTAAACGAATATTCTATGATAATTTTGGATAATTTCCCATTTTCAAATAAAAACCTAGTAGCATACAACACTATAGTCGATAGTTACTCTCAAATACCTATTATATATTTTCAAGGGCCAGGGCTATCTCTTCAGGTTGCAGAAAATATTGCAAAAAAAATAGATTTAAATTTAATTTTCTCTGAAGAAGAGAATCTTGATGTCCATCTTATTAATAATCATTTTCTTTTTAATGAAATTGATTTTAATAAAATTCCTCCAACTAATAAAAATATGTTTTGGATTAGCGGAAAACTTAGCAATGACCCGATAACTTATTTTGACAATCAAAGTATAGCGGCAATGCAAGGAAAGAAAAAAACAGCTGTATTTATTTCTAATTTAGCTAATTCAAATTTAATAGAGTCTAATTTATTTAATTCAAATAATGTTATTGAATATACATATAATATAATATTAAATGAATATAGACCAGAATCTGAATTGATAAGCTTAAATATTGATAGTGAAGAATATACTATAGGAGCAGATATTGATGCCTGTATTAATATTGATGAAAAAATAATCAATTCAGACTTTTATATGAATATTTATGATTTAGAAGATAAATTATATAATCAAATCATGTTAGGGAATAAAGTTAGTAATGATTGCAATTATAGTTTTAATATAGATGACTTAGGTAAATATTATATTCAAGTAGCGTCTGAAGATAAAAACTCTACTTTTTTAAGCAACAAACAATTTCTAGTTATAAATGATTTTGATATAGAATTAGAATTTTTATATCAAAATAAGAAATCTATACATAATTTTAAGACTAAACATAATGCTGTTTATTTTGATTTTGCAGATTTAGAACAGAGTTTAGGTCGAATAGCACTTGATGAAGTTATAGTAGTTAGACAGAGTACATTAAATTCTCTTTCTACACAGTACTTCTGGATATTTTTTATTATATTGTTAGCATTAGAATGGTATTTAAGAAAAAAGAATAAATTATTATGAATATTTTTATAACAGGTGGGTTTGGTTTTATAGGAAGCAATTTTATTTTGCGATTTGTTAATCAAAAAGATATCAATATCTTAAATTATGATAAATTGACTTATGCTGGCAATCTAGATAATTTACAATCAATAGAGAAAAATCCTAATTATGAGTATGTTATTGGAGATATATGTGATAAACATCTAGTTAATAAAACTATTAATAAATTTAAACCAGATATTATATTGCATTTTGCTGCAGAGTCTCATGTAGATAGGTCTATAGAAAATCCTTTTGAATTTATAGAAACTAATATTTTAGGAACATCCGTATTATTAAATGAGGCATTAAGTTATTATAATCAATTAATTAAATCTAATGGCAGTTCAGTTTTTAAATTTGTTCATATATCTACTGATGAAGTATATGGAAGTATATTAGAGGGGTCTTTTACTGAAGATTCAAACTTTTCACCTAATTCACCATATTCGGCAAGCAAGGCAAGTGCAGAACATTTTGTAAAGGCATGGAGCAAAACTTTTAATATTCCTATGAATATAGTTAATTGTACAAATAACTATGGTCCTTTTCAATACCCAGAAAAATTAATTCCTGTAACAATTTTAAATTGTATGCTTAACAAGCCAATTCCTATTTATGGCAAAGGAGATAATATTAGAGATTGGATATATGTTGACGATCACTGTGATGCAATTTTCAGGGTAATTAAAGAGGCCCCTATTGGAGAAAAATATAATATAGGTTCTAAATCAGAATTAACAAATATTGAAATAGTTACAGCTATATGTAATTTGATGGATAAGCATTATCCTTCAAAGACTAATCAATCTTATATTAAATTAATAGAATTTGTAGAAGATAGACCGGGACATGATTTTAGATATTCTTTAAATATAGATAAAATCAATAATGATTTGAATTGGTTCCCAATAAAAAATATTAGTAAAGGCTTAGAAGAAACTGTAATATGGTATATAAATAATAGGGCATGGTGGAGTAAACTATTAAATATGAAAAAAGGGATTTAATGAAAGGAATAATTTTAGCAGCAGGTAAAGGAACTAGATTGCATCCATTAACTAAAATAGTATCTAAACAATTGTTACCGGTTTATGATAAACCTATGATTTATTATCCTTTATCAACATTAATGCTTTTAGGAATTACTGAAGTGCTTATAATTACTACACCTGAAGATAAATCGATGTTTACTAATCTACTTGGTGATGGGAGCCGTATAGGGATGAAAATTAATTATGAAGTTCAGAGAGAACCTAATGGGATTGCAGAGGCCTTTATTGTAGGAGAAGACTTTATCGATAATAGCTCTGTAACTTTGATATTGGGTGACAACCTATTTTATGGACATGGTTACCTAGATTTTTTAAGAAATAAAATGGAAGTTATTGATGGTGCTACAATTTTTGGATATTGGGTAAAAAAACCACAGGCCTATGGAGTGGTAGAGTTTGACCAATCAAATAAAGTGATTAGTATAGAAGAGAAACCTCTAAACCCAAAATCTAATTATGCTGTTCCAGGTCTATACATATATGATGATAAAGTGGTCCAATTTGCAAAACAATTATCCCCATCTAAAAGAGGTGAACTTGAAATTACTGACTTGAATAATTTATATTTAGATCAGGGATTATTGCATGTAGAATTGCTTAGTAGAGGTGTAGCATGGCTAGATACAGGAACACAGAAGAGTCTCATTGAAGCTGGAAAATTTATTGAAACAATTGAATCTAGACAGGGTTTAAAGGTAGGGTGTATAGAAGAAGTTGCATACCAATTAGAATTAATTGATAAAAGTCAATTGCAACAGGTAATTGGAGATATGCCTGATAATGATTATAAACAGTATTTAAGTGATTTGATTCAATGCAAATAGAAAAAGAATTATATATTAAAGATGTTTTTATTATAGAATCTAAAAAGCACTATGATAATCGTGGTTGGTTTCAAGAATCCTACCATATGAACAATATGAATAAACATGAATTAAACCTTGTATTTGTTCAAGACAATTTGGTTTTTTCAAAGAAAAATGTATTAAGAGGATTGCATTTTCAGGATAATAATGGACAAGGTAAACTAGTGAGTTGTATTAAAGGCCAAATTTATGATGTATTGGTAGATTTACGTAAAAGTTCAAATACATATATGAAATGGATGGGTGTAAAACTGTGTGAGGATGATAGTAAATCCATATATATTCCCCCAGGGTTTGCACATGGATACTATGTTTTAAAAGAAGACTCATTAGTGAGCTATAAGTGTACAAAACACTATGATCCTAATAGTGAAATTGGAATTGTATGGAATGATTCAGATATTCAGATTAATTGGAACAACATTGATGATTTTGATTCTAATAAAGTAATATTATCTGATAAAGATATGTTGAATAGAACTATTAAAGAATTAAATCTATGATATCTAGAATTATAATATTATTTTTATTATTTTTTTATCTAAATGCTCAATCAGGCCTTTCGCTATCCCAAATGAGTCAATCTAGTGACGCACAAGCCAAGTTAAATCAATTTCCTCTTTATAAGAATGTTAAGCAAAAAGAAATTATTTCATCTACTATTAATCCTAACTCATTTCTTGTTGGTCCAGGCGATATATTTATGGTAGATATTGTTACATCTAACCTTGTTAATCAATTTGAATTGATTATTTCTGTTACAGGAGAATTAATTATACCAATGGTTGGTAAAATCAGTATAGCAGAGAGTACACTTTCAGAGGCAATTAATTTGATTGAACAATCTTTTAAAAAACAATATAGCGATGCACAGTTATCTATAATGTTAAAAGATGCAGGCACCTATAATTTGTATGTTAAAAATCCATATGGATTAAATGATGAATATAAGGTTAATTCATTAATGCGAATTTCAGATTTGTTTCAATTAGTTATTGCGAATATAAAAAAAAATAAACATGATGTTTCTAATATTTCTAATAGGAGTATTAAAATTTCAAATGATTTAGGTCTTGAATATTATGATTTAGCAATGTTTTATGCTGATGGAGATTATTCTAATAATCCATATATTAATAGAGGAGATAGAATTGAATTTAATTTAATAAATAATTCTATTGAAATTTGGGGAGGAGTTGCCAAAGCAGGTAAGTATGAGCTTTTATCAGATGATTATTTGGATGATATTATTAAGTTAGCAGGAGGACTTGTTGAATCAGCATATAAAGATAGTTTAATCATAACTCGTTCAATAAATAATAAAAGAGAACATATTATTATTAATAGAATGAGTCAAAAGAACTTTGATTTATATGATAATGATATTATTAATATTAAAGATAAAAATAGAAACTTATTTAAACAAGTTGCTTTTATATCGGGAGAAGTAGTCTATCCAGGTTTTTACAATATTGATAATTCAATCACATCAATAAATCAATTGATTGATTTAGCTGGCGGTCTTACTGAAGAGGCAAATCGAAATTTAGTGATGATTGAAAACCAGCCTAATCATGAATTTGATGTGACGAATATAGTTAATAAACCACAAGAATACATAACAGAGTCAGATATTTCTTTTTTGGATGTTGGAATTGACTATCATTTAAACAATAAGAGTATTGTTAATAAAAATGAATTCTCTAATTATAAACTTATAAATGGTGACAAAATAAGTGTATTACCTAAAATTAATTTCATTGAAATAGTAGGTGCTGTTAATAGGCCAGGGAAATATCCTTATAATGAGGGTTCAACTATTTCAGATTATATAAAACTTGCAGGAGGTAAAAAGAAAAACTCATTAAGGAATACTTATATTATAGAGCAAGGTAGTATTGTGAAAGAAATAGTAAAGACAAATGAATCCCTTAATGGAGGAGATGTTATTTTTATTCCATATGATTTAGAGATTAATAGATGGACTAGATTTAAAGATTGGATGACTGTTTCTGGTCAAGTAGCGGCATTTGTTGTATTAATCCAAAATATCATAGGTGAAGACTAATGAATAATTCAATTTTATATACATTCCACGATATTTATTTGCTCATTAGGAATAATTTTAATTTTGTAATTAAAACATCATTATGTTGTCTAGCTTTTGGAATAGTATATTCATTATTTGCAACAAAATATTACGAATCTTATATATCTATATATCCTGCTATTGAATCAGATAATATGAATAATATTATGGGTGTCGGCTCTGTTTTAGGATTAGACTTAGGACAAAATTCTAATTCAGCTTTTCATATTCCTGATGTTATTAATAGTACAAGATTAAAAAGAGATATAGTAAATAATAAATGGAATTCTAAAAAAACTGATAATAAAATTAATTTAATTGACTATTGGGATCTTAAAAAAGAAAACAATGGTTTTCTTAGTTTGATATTTAGTGATGATGAAGGGCTTGACCATCACAAGATTGCAGAACAAAATGCAATTGCTAAACTTGAAAATAATCTATATGTTTTTGAAGAGGAATCTGGATTGATAAAAATTCGAGTTTTGATGGAGGAGGCACAATTAGCATCAGATATATCAAATTATATATCAGATTTTTTAGTCCAATATATAGGAACTGAGTTAAAACTAAAATCAACACAATACAGACAGTTTCTTGATAATAGGTTGGTGGAGGTTGAGGAGCAATTAAAGAATGCGGAATCTGAATTAACCTCTTTTAGAAATAGTAACCCTATGGCAAAGGATACTCCTTTATTGCAAAACCTAAGAGGACAACTAATTAGAAATTTAGAAGTTGAGCAACAGGTTTTTTTAACATTAAGAACACAATATGAAATTGCTAGAGCAGATGAATTAAAAGAGCAACCTGTTTTAAATATACTAGATATAGGCTTCCCTAGTACGAATCCATATTGGCCTAAAAATTTATTGATTTATTTAATTAGTCTATTCATTGGTTTTATGGTTAGCATAATGGTTTTATTTAGTATAGATGCTTTATCAAAGAAATCCTCTGATATAAATGATTGATAAATTAAAATTTTCATATACAGAACAATATAAAACTAATATTGTATTTGCATTCCTTCTGTCCTTTATAGTTTTTCAGCCAGTATTAAAATACTTTGAATATGTATTGCTTTTCCCACGAATAAATTATTCGGTAGTTATTATAGTAATGTTTTCTCTTTATCTTCTAGCTATTAATAAAGATTTTATTAAAAAATATCCATTAGATTTAATGTTCCCTTTTTGGATACTTGTTTTTGTTTCAGGTATCCAAATTATTTCTTTGCCTTGGGCATTGTATTATAGTTTAGAAGGTCCTATTTATTATTTTAAAGTTTTATCAAAGACTTTCTTTTGCTATTGGATGTTTTGGTTTGTGGGTTTACATATAAAAAATATAATATCACATGAGAAAGCAAAATTATTTTTTACAATAAGCTGGTTTTTTTCTGTAATTATGATAATCTTAAATTCATTAAGTAATGAAGTTTTTAATATTATTTTAGAGGGAAAAACAATATATCTTATGCTTGGAGATACATTTGCGGTTTTAGCTATTTTTACTTTAATCTATAATAGAAAAATTGATTTATTTATAATTACATTATCTATAATTGCATTATTTGCATTGTGGTCTAGAGCTTCTTTATATAGTTTTGTAGTTGTGTCTCTGTTTTATTTATTTAAAGAGCATAAGTATAAATTAATGTTTTTAGTTTTAATAGTTTTTCTATTAATAAATCAGATTTATATAGATAAAGATGATAGAATGTTAAGAATGGTTTTTGGTGGTTTTGATGCATCTCAGTCCATGAGATTGAAATGGTATGAGTTAGGCTTTAAAGATCTGCGGTTGATTTGGCCATTTGGTTATTTTATGGGTGATGTGAATAGTAACTATGGTAATTCAGGAACATATATGCATAGTTATCTATCTTTTTTAAGACAATTTGGAATAGTACCATTTATTATATTTAT
>CEOP01025685.1_pt1 | contig 10867 bp, 9 predicted proteins | sample 361301 | NCBI WGS metagenome assembly CEOP01 (sample SAMEA2619548, study PRJEB7988) | marine metagenome | biome: marine biome (ENVO:00000447); feature: deep chlorophyll maximum layer (ENVO:xxxxxxxx); material: "saline water (ENVO:00002010), including plankton (ENVO:xxxxxxxx)" | depth 55 m
ATGATCAAGCGCTTATTTGAATCTTTTTTCCCAGAATTATATGTTGCCGCATTAGGTAATATTGGAGAGCCCGTTCTGAAATATATTGATCAAATTCTTGATGTATCAATTATAGAAGTTTCAAGTTTTCAACTTGACCTGCTAAATGAAACTGAATTCGAAATAGGATTGTTATTAAACATAGAGCAAGATCATATAGATCGGCATGGAACTTTTGAAAATTATAGAGAGGCAAAACAAAAAGTTTTAAAGAACTCACATTTTAATATTTCCTTTAATGAAGATAATTTTTATAACAAAAATTTTAAGAATTACAGACATCTCAATGAGCCTAAAGATTTTTTCGAATCATCAATTTTTATGGATTGGCCTCTACACGATAAACAAAATTTAAAAGCTAGTATTCAAGTATTAAGAGTTTTTTTAAATAATTTCAAGTCAAATGACTATAAAGAAGAAGATCTGTATGCAAATATTAGAAAAACTTTTAAAGACTTTACAAGACTGCCTCATAGATATGAATTTGTGAGTTCTTTCACTGGAATTGATTTTATCAATGACTCTAAAGCTACCAATTTAGATTCAATGCTAATGGCAGTTCGGTCTGTTCATCGCAATAAACAGAAAGGTGAGATCTATTTGATTTGTGGAGGCGATTCGAAGGGGCAAGATTTTATTAAAACTGATTTATCAGAATTAAAGAATGTAAAAAATATATTCATCTATGGCAAAGACAAGAAAATTATTTTTAATTCAGTACAAAAATATTCAACTTGCAAAAGTGTAATTGATTTAGAGACCGCATTTAACACCGCTTTATCAATGGCAAAAAAAGGAGATACCGTATTATTTTCTCCCCTGCTTGTTCGAGCCTAGATATGTTTAAGGATTATCAAGAGAGAGGCAACAGATTTAAAAGTCTGGTAAAAGATCTATAAGTGGATAGATTTAATTTTTTTCATAGTTTTGATTATCTCAAGCTAGATTTTGTACTAATCTCATTATTTACAATTTTAAGCTTAAGCGGATTATTGATATTGGCTTCAGCTTCAGTCCATTTCTCAGATTTAATCTATAACAGTCCTACAGCTATATTTAATAGACAGTTAATTCATTTCATTTTAGGCACAATAGGATTAGTTGTATTTTTTCTAATACCCCTAAATTTTTGGTTAACTTATGACAGATTACTTTTAAGTCTAGGTTTTTTATTGCTACTCTTGGTTTTCATTCCTGGAGTGGGGGTTGAAGTAAATGGAGCCAATAGATGGGTGAGAATTGCTGGTTTTGGTCTTCAACCTTCAGAAGTGATGAAGTTTTTAAGTGTGCTTTATGTGTCTTGTTATTCTGTAAGGCGAATCAAAGAGATTCAATCTCACTGGTTAGGATTTTTTAGACCGGCATTAATAATTGTCAGCGTTATATCGGTTATTTTAATTCAACCTGATCTGGGTTCATCTGCAGTCATTTTTGTTTCAGTTCTAGGGGTATTATTTGTAGCAGGAGTAAAACTTAAGCAATTTATGATAGTTGCTTTTCTAGGATGCGTAGGAATATTTCTCATGATTGCTCTTGTGCCCTGGAGATGGGAGAGAATCATTTCATTTATAGATCCCTGGAGCAATCCTTGGAGTAGTGGTTACCAACTTACTCTCTCATTAATGTCTATCGGTAGGGGGGATTGGTTTGGAGTTGGACTAGGTGAGGGGATAATGAAGATGGGATATTTACCTGATGCGCATACAGATTTTATATTTTCTGTGATTGTTGAAGAAACAGGAATAATGGGAGGCCTATTAATAGTAGCTTTACTTTTTGGATTATCTTTTAGGATATTTTTTATAGGTAGAGAGTCGCTTATAAGAAAGAATTTTTTTGGCTTCTATTATTCATATGGCGTGGCGCTTCTGCTTGGATTGCATACCTTCATAAATGTAGGCGTGGCATGCGGTCTTCTTCCTACAAAAGGCTTAACACTGCCGCTCATAAGTTATGGCGGCACCAATTTATTGATTGTATGCCTTATGATTGGTTTAGTATTAAGAGTTGATTATGAAAATAAAAATTCAATGCCAATTGCTACAATAAAACGAAGAGCCGAATTCTAATGAAAGTATTAATAATTGCAGGCGGAACTGGAGGTCATGTTTTCCCGGCTTTGAGTATTGCAAAGAAATTTTCTAATCATGGCCATGAAATTTCTTGGATTGGAAAAAAGAACAGCTTAGAGGAAAAAATAGCCTCTAGAGAAGGATTTGGATTTTCTCCTATTAACGGAAGAGGATTCCTTGGAAAAAATTTCTTGGGTAAGATTGCTTCTATTTTTCTCTTTGGAATTTCTTTAATTCGTAGTTTTTTCCTGATTATTAAAATGAAGCCTGATATAGCCATATCTACAGGTGGATATTTATCCTTGGCACCTAGTTTGAGTGCATTTTTATATTGTCCATTGTTTATTCATGAACAGAATAGTATTCCTGGGCTTACTAATAAAATTTTGCACAGATTTTCATCGAGAACCTTTGAAGCTTTTCCTGCTACATTCAAGAATAACATTGAGAAGATTTTAATTGTGGGAAATCCGGTAAGAGAAGAAATTTCAAACCTCTCTCCGTATGATGATAATTCTAATACAAGCTTTAGGATTTTGATTATTGGCGGTAGTCAGGGGTCACAACAAATAAACGACATCATGATTCAGGCTTTAAAAAGTAAGTCGGTTAAATCTAATTGGTTTTTTACACATCAAGTTGGGAAACTTAAATCTGAAGCTCTTCAAAAGGCTTATGAGGTAGCAAGTGCAAATTTTATTATTCGAGGTTTTATCGAAAATATGGCTGAAGCATATAAAGAATCAGATATCATTATTTCTCGATCTGGGGCGATGAGTGTTAGCGAGATATGTGCAGCACAAAAGCCCTCAATACTTCTCCCTTTACCTTGGTCTGCAAATAATCATCAACTTTCAAATGCTAGATTTCTTTTACAAAAGGGTGCTGCTGAAGTCATAACATCAGATCTATCTAATGCTGAGACTCTCTTTCAACTTCTAATTGACTTAGAAAAAGATCATAATAGGAGAGAGGCTATGGTGATAGCTTCAGGCAAGGTCTTCCCAAAATCTACTTCAGACAAAATTTATAATGAAATTGATGAATTCCTCAAACTCTAAACTAAATAATATTCATTTTATTGGTATTGGGGGTAGCGGTATGTGCGGAATAGCCGAAGTCCTTTTTAATCTAGGCTATAAGGTTTCTGGTTCAGACAATTCCTCCTCTGCAAATACAATGCGACTTGAAAAACTAGGAATTTCGGTCAGTTATGACCATAAATCTGAAAATTTAGAAACTGTTGAAATGGTAGTAAGATCCACAGCTATATTGGATGATAATCCTGAAATTATTGAAGCAAAGAGAAGATTAATTCCGGTCTTGGCTAGGGCTGAAATGCTATCCAGTTTAATGAATAATAAACGAGGAATAGCAGTAGCTGGAACGCATGGTAAAACTACCACCACCAGCTTGATCGCTTCTATCATGAGTCATGCTCAACTTGATCCAACATTTATCAATGGAGGGATTATCAATAGTTTTAATTCCAGCGCTCAATTGGGTAAAGGTCAATATTTAATAGCTGAAGCTGATGAAAGCGATCAATCTTTTCTATTGCTTCAGCCCTCTATTTCAGTCATTACAAATATCGAGCCAGACCATTTAGTGAATTATGATAATAATTTTGACAATCTAAAGGTGGCGTTTTTAGAATTCATTAAAAAACTTCCATTTAATGGAGTGTCTATCGTTTGCGGAGATGATGAGGTAGTGAATGAACTGAAAACAAGTTTTCAAAGATCTCATATTAGTTACGGATTTAATAAAGAAAACGATTACGTACTGTCTGATTATAAGTCCGATGGAAAAAAATCTTCTTTCAAGCTTACTGCCGGTAAGAGTTCAATTGATTTAACTCTAAATATGCTTGGTAAACATAACGCTCTTAATGCTGCAGCCGCGGTCGTACTTTGCTTACAAGAAGAAATTCCTGAAGCCTTGATTAAGGAGTCACTGAAAAACTTTATGGGCATAAACAGGCGTATGCAGATTTTAGGAGAACGAAAACTAAAAGACTCATCTACTGTATTCATTGATGATTATGGACATCATCCTACAGAGATTAAAAAGACCATAGAAGCCATAAGAGATTCCTATCCTGATCATAATTTAAAAATGGTTTTTCAACCTCATCGGTACACTAGAACTAAGGATTTATTCGATGAGTTTGTTGAAGTTTTAAAAAATGTGGATGATTTATTACTTTTAAATATATATTCAGCAGGAGAAGAACCTATAGAAGATATTGATAGTCTTCATATAAAAGAAGCATTAGAGCGCTCAGACTTTTCTGATGTTGAATTAATTGAAGATACAAAGCATGTCTTTGAAAGAATTAATAGTTTTTCAGATATTGATACAGTTTTTGTTTTACAAGGCGCGGGAGATATTTCGTCTATAAGTAAACAGATTGAAAAAGAATTGTAAATGGACTTAATTTCCACCCTCAACCAAAAAAAAATATTGATTCTTTCTGGAGGATGGTCGGCTGAAAGAGAGATATCAATTAAATCTGGTAGTGCAGTATCAAAGGCCTTAGAGGCAAATAATATTTCTCATACGCATGTAGATTTAACGTCAGAAGAAGATGCTAGAAACTTATCTAAAGAATTTGATTTAGCATTTATCGCACTTCATGGTCGAGGTGGAGAGGATGGCTTTATTCAAGATGTCCTTGAATCAAAAGGAATTAAATTTACTGGAAGTGATTCTAAGTCTTGTCAGGTTTCTTTGAACAAAACAGAGTCAAAAAAAATATGGAGAGATTTACTTTTACCGACACCAGATTTCGTTGAAATTCAGAATGCAGGAAGTGCTGATATGAAATTAACCCCCCATCTATCTGGAGAAGAGGATATCACTGCTTTAGATAAAACTTTTGTAGTCAAGCCTGCTAATGAAGGTTCAAGTTTTGGTATTTCTATCGTTAAACCAGGTAGAGGAAGTCTGGAAGAGGCAATGATTGAGGCAGTTAAGTACGATTCTTCTATTTTAGTCGAGGCATTTGTAGATGGAAGAGAATTGACAGTTTCGATTCTAGGCAATGAAGTTTTACACCCTATTTGCATCGAACCTGCGGGCGAGTTTTATGATTTTGATTCAAAATATTCAAGCTCAAAAACCAAATATACAAAGGCAGAGTTATCATATGAGAAACTTGAAGAAATTAAAGATTATGCCTGGCATGCTTTTTCTTCTCTTGGATGTTCTAGTTGGGGTAGGGTTGATTTCATAGAGGACAATGAAGGTAATTTTCAAATTATTGAGGTAAATACTGTGCCAGGTTTAACTGAAACTAGTCTTTTTCCTAAAGCAGCTTCATATCATGGATTAAATTTTGATGAGGTTGTTATGCAGGTTCTTTATTTATCTTGCAAATAACGTGAGATATAAATAAAATGCGCGAAACCTTGCTCTACACGATTATCATGAGAGCTTTAAACCAAGAGGAATATAATGAGAAACTACGAGATTGTATTTTTAGTACATCCTGATCAATCAGATCAAACTTCATCCATAATTTCAAGGCTCGATAACCTAGTTAAGGAATCTGGTGGTAATGTGCATCGCTCAGAGAACATTGGTAATAGAAAATTAGCCTATCCAATTCAAGATCAATTTAAAGCAAGTTACGGTTTGCTGAATATTGAATGTAATCAAGAGACCATAGATGAAATTAAGAACTCTTTTAAGTTTAATGATTCTATAATTCGTAACCTAGTTCTAAGTGCAAAAAAATCTCACAGTGATCCTTCAGCTCTTCTTCAGCAGACTAAGGAAGATAATGAAAAAGATTCCTACCAAGAGGCTAGAGAAGAAATCAATAAAAAAGTTGATCAAGGAGCCCAAGCCGCTTCTATTGGAAAGACCGAAACAACAGAGCAAAAACAAGAAGAGAAACTTGAAGAAAAAATAGATGCTTCACCAGAGGAAGAAAAAAAGGAAAGTGAATAATGGCTAAAAAACAAAAAAAGAATTTTAAAAGAAAGAGTGATTACGATAATCGTCCCAAGTATTGTAAATTCACCTCTTTAGGTATCGAAGAGGTTGATTTCAAGGATATCAAGCTTCTTAAAGAATATATTACAGAGACTGGCAAAATTATCCCTGCAAGAATGACAGGAACTTCAGCTAAATATCAAAGGCAACTTAATAAGGCTGTTAAAAGAGCTAGGCATCTTGCCCTAATACCTTATACAGATTCACATTATAATTAAGCTATGGAATTAATACTTTTAGAAAAAGTCGCGCAATTAGGAGATCCTGGTGATCTAGTAAATGTTAAATCAGGATATGGAAGGAATTTCCTCATTCCAACAGGCAAGGCTGTTCGAGCTGATGAAGAAAATAAAGCTGAATATGAAAAGAGAAAAGAAGCTCTCATGACTGCTGAGGCTGATAGAAAAGATTCAGCACTCAAACAATCTGAAAAAATGGATGGATTATCTATTGCAATATCAGCTTCTGTATCAGAAGAAGGAACCTTATATGGATCTATAGGTACTAGAGAAATTGCTGATGCATTAAACGAAAAAGGCTTTGAGGTTGAAAAGAGTGCGGTAAGACTTCCAGAAGGCGCCTTAAAAGAATTAGGTGAATATTCTCTTGATATAGAGCTTCATCCTGAAGTCATCAGGTCAATAACAATTCAAATTACCGCTCTAGAAGAAAACTAAAAAAGTACCTTGTCTTAAACTTCTTCCGGTGGGAGAATTAACGGCTTTCCTTAAGAAAAAGCTATGGCACTAGATACACCACCCAACAGAGAATTACCTTACTCAACTGAAGCAGAAAAAGCCGTGCTTGGCGGAATAATGCTCAAGAATGAAACTTGGGATATCGTTTCAGACCTTGTAAAGGAAGATGACTTCCATAAGGATGAACATAAACTCATCTATAAGACTATTCATGATCTCCAGGATGCAGGTAAACCAATAGATGTTATAACTGTCCAAGAGGCCATAGAGGGGAATGGAGACCTTCCAAAACTTATCAACTCTGGCGGAAAAGACTATTTAGCCTTGCTTGCCAAGGAAACACCAAGTGTGGCTAACATCCAAAGTTATGCAGATATTATTAAGCAAAGATCTAACCTTAGAAGGCTTATAATTGCTGCAGATAATATTTCTAAAGTCGCTAAAGAATCGGATGCGTCAGGCAGTGATAGGATCATAGACGAAGCTGAAGAAAAAATATTGAGTCTACGAGATGACCTTAATCGATCTGTAGGACCAAGAGAAGTAAAAGAATTATTAGGTCCGGTATACGCTGATATTCAAGAATCTTCTGAAAGCGGCAGCTCATTAGTAGGAGTGAGCACTGGTTTTACTGAAATTGATGAAGTAACACTTGGATTCCAAAAATCAGATTTAATTATTATTGCCGGAAGACCTTCTATGGGTAAAACAGCTTTTGCTTTCAACATAGCAGAAAATGTAGCTCGTCAAACTGATCAAACCGTTTTATTGTTTAGTATGGAGATGTCATCTGAGCAGGTAGTAAGAAGATTTATATCTAGTATTTCGAATATTGACCTGCAAAGGCTGATGAGAGGGCAATTAGAAGAACAAGACTGGGCAGGAATAGATAAAGCTCTATCTGTATTGAGTCAAAAGCATATTCTCTTAGATGATACTCCCGCATTGTCCCCTTCGGAAATAAGAGCTAGAGCAAGACGTGTTAAAAGGGAGAATGACGATTTGGCAATGATAGTGATTGATTATCTTCAGCTAATGCAAATACCAGGAAGAGGAGATAATAGAGTGTCTGAAATCAGCGAAATCAGCAGATCACTTAAAGCTTTAGCTAAAGAGCTTAATGTACCAGTAATAGCTTTATCTCAGTTAAATAGGGCTGTAGAGACAAGACCTAACAAGAGACCAATTTTAGCTGATCTAAGGGATTCAGGTGCAATAGAGCAAGATGCAGATGTAATTGCATTTTTATATAGACATTCATACTATGACCCGACTGATTTAGAGAGCAAAGGAAAAGCTGAAGTTAACATAGCTAAGCAAAGAAATGGACCCACTAAAGCTGTACCAGTTGCATTCTTAGAGAACACTGCAACGTTTCAGAATCTTGCTAAAAATGAGAGATTCCCTCCACAACATTATGATGAAAATGAGGACCCTTATTCTTCTTAAGATCCTCAGAGATAATTGCTAGAAGTTCAACAAATGTCATCTTTATGAATTATTCTCTTCTTTCAAATTGAAAACATTATTGCTAAATTACAAGAAATGAAGTTACCACTTAGACAACTATGAAAATTAAATATACTGAGGAAACGCCAAGAAAAATCAGAGATTATGAAGATCATGAACCTGAATTAACTCCTAAAGAGGTTGAGGATATAGCAGAAATTTTCAAAACATCTTTAACAGGCACTTTCAATTGGGATTATTCTGTTCAAGATAACAGAATCGCTAAACTCTATGAGTTAGGAAAGAAATTAAATTGGAATGTAGCTATGGACATCGATTGGGATAGACCAATGGTTGTTTCTAAAGAAATACCGCCAATGTTTTGGGATGAATATCCTCCTTATAAGAAATTAAGCGACGAAAAAAAGCGAGAATTTCTTAGACATAGGGGAGCAAGTCAATTCAGTCAATTTTTACACGGCGAACAGGGAGCTCTCCTCGTTGCTTCACAGCTTGTTTCATGCGCTCCTACATACCAGGCAAAGCTTTATGCGGCTTCTCAAGCATTTGATGAAGCACGGCATGTAGAAGCCTTTACAAAATATATTCAGACGCGATCTAAGTTAATGTATCCAGTAGGATCTGGGTTGAAGAGTCTTTTAGATAAGATTTTGACCGACGAAAGATGGGATCTTAAACTTATTGGAATGCAAATCATAATAGAAGGACTTGCACTTGCAGCATTTAATACAGCCAAGGCTGTTACACCTGACCCTGTTTTAAGAGACGTCCTCCATTTAATCATCAGAGATGAAGCAAGGCATGTTACGTTTGGAGTAAACTATTTAGAGGAATTTTTGGAGAATCTCTCTGAAGAAGAAAGAGAAGACAGAGCTATGTTCGCTTATGAAGCTTGTGTGATAAGCAAAGAAAGATTATTTCCTACAGATGTATTTAGAAAATTTGGATGGAATGAAGACGAGGCAAGAGATTTCTCAAATGAAGCCGGTTTTTCTTTAGAATTTCAAAGGCTACTTTTTTCTAGGGTAGTACCTAACCTATCTAGAATAGGTCTACTGACAGATAAAGTAAGACCCCTGTATGATAAACTCGGTGTACTGGAATTTGAATCCCATACTTCTGATGATATCTCTTGGGCAGAGTTAGAAAAGCCCATAGATTTATCAGCTTAATTTTTTAATTCTATTGTCCCATCAACGGGTTTTTGTTAACCTGTAATCCCATCGTAGAGAAGTTATTTATTTAACGACTTCTAACGGTCTTTAGATGGGAAAAAAACAAACTAGATTCATATTTGTAACCGGTGGAGTAGTGTCTTCACTCGGCAAGGGAATAGCTTCGGCCTCTTTAGGAGCACTTCTAGAGAGTAGAGGACTTTCGGTCACAATTTTAAAGCTAGATCCTTATATAAATTTAGACCCTGGAACGATGAGTCCTTTTCAGCACGGAGAAGTTTTTGTTACAGAGGACGGATCTGAAACAGATCTTGACCTTGGTCACTACGAAAGGTTTCTCAATTCTAGAATGTCAAAATCTAACAACTTCACAACTGGTCAGGTTTATGAAGAAGTATTAAGAAAGGAACGACGAGGCGACTATCTTGGTGGAACTGTTCAGGTTATTCCTCACATAACTGATGAAATAAAAAAAAGAATTATTAAAGGAGCTGGTAATTCTGATGTTGCAATTGTAGAAATTGGTGGAACGGTTGGCGATATTGAGTCTCAACCCTTCCTTGAAGCAATAAGACAAATGAAGTTAGACTTTCTTCCTCAACAAACTCTTTTTATGCATCTTACTCTTTTGCCGTATTTAAAATCTGCAGGCGAAACCAAAACAAAACCCACGCAAAGATCAGTTAAAGAAATGCTATCACACGGCTTACAACCGGACATTTTGATTTGCAGGTCCGATGTCTCAATGGAAGAAGATGAAAGACGAAAAATAGCCTTATTTACAAATGTAGATAAAAGCTCTGTCATATCTATGCGAGATGTTGATTCGATATACAAGATACCTATTGAGTTAAATAATCAAAAGGTTGACGATATAGTGGTCAGAAAGTTAAAACTTAATTGTAAAAAAGATCCCAAATTAAATGACTGGAAAAGGGTTATTAAAGAAGACCTTGATCCGAAAGATTTTGTTAAAGTTTCTATGGTTGGAAAATACACAGAATTAGCAGATGCCTACAAATCTCTTAATGAAGCTTTAAAGCATGGAGGATTAAAAAATAATCTTAAAGTTGAAATTAATTATGTAGATTCTGAGAAATTAGATTCTAAAAATGTGCATAAATACTTAAAAGATTCTGATGCGATATTGGTACCAGGTGGTTTTGGAGAAAGAGGAATAGAGGGCATGATAGCCTCTGTAAGATATGCAAGATTAAAGAGCATTCCTTACTTAGGAATTTGTCTGGGTATGCAAATTGCTGTGATAGAGTTTGCAAGAAATGTTACTAAATTGAAAAGAGCAAATAGCACAGAATTTGATGCTCAAACAAAATATCCAGTAGTAGGTCTTATCAGTGAATGGTTAGATGATGAAGGATCTCTAGAAAGAAGAGACTCCAATTCGAATTTA
>CEOP01186815.1_pt1 | contig 10863 bp, 10 predicted proteins | sample 361301 | NCBI WGS metagenome assembly CEOP01 (sample SAMEA2619548, study PRJEB7988) | marine metagenome | biome: marine biome (ENVO:00000447); feature: deep chlorophyll maximum layer (ENVO:xxxxxxxx); material: "saline water (ENVO:00002010), including plankton (ENVO:xxxxxxxx)" | depth 55 m
TTTGATAGAATCTCCGATTTCTAAATTGACGGAATCAGGATCAAATTGAAAATATAAACTATCATTATCACTAGCAGTAAGATTTATATTTACTAATAAAAGGAAAGCATATAAAATATTTAATTTTAATTTATTCATAGTTAATTACCCCTAATATATTTTTCTCGGATTCAGGTAATTTACTTCTATGAGATATTTAAAGCAAAAATATGGACAAAAATAATCCTTTTTATATAAAACAGGGTTATAAAAGCTTAAAAAGCTTTTATTTTAACATATTTAAAAATCAGCGTTAAAATTTATTTCTGTTTCTGGGTTTTCTTGAGTGATTAGCATATCTTCAAAATGACCTCCCAAAGTACTATAGGATCCATTTGGATAATCATCTGGCCAGTGTGTAATAGATACCGCTTCATAGTTTATAAATGAAAGGTTACTAAATGAATATGTGTATTCATTATCTACTACCGTTTCTAATGATAGGTATTGAAAACCTGCAGGAGGACCCTGTGGTGGATATGTTGTGTTTAACGTAAGTAGTACTGTTCCAGTATCTGGCCAAGCTCCACTGAAAGTTATTTTACCATATATTGATCCAGATTCTGCTAGTATTACTTCATTATTCGCGTCGTTATCTTCACAACCTATAGTTATTATAATTACTAATGTGCACAGTAGTGTTAATAAAAATTTATTCATTGTTTATCGGTTCCTTTATCAAGTTAGTTTAATTGTTTTGAAAAATTTATTTGCCAGGTTCTTCCAGGCATTGGATAGTGTTGTATTAGTACGTATTCTGTATCAAAAATATTTCTAATTATACCCGTTATCTTATAAGAATTAATTCTTTTTATAAGCTGTAAATCAAAAAGAATGGTTTCCGGTATATTTTCAATAGGGAAGCGAAATATATTATCAATGACAGGATGATCATCACTTAGGAAATCTTCATATTTTTGTGAGCTTTTATAATTAAATAAAAGAGAAATATTTGTAAAATTAAAAATTTTCCTGCTGATAGAGCCTTTTATTTTATGATTTGATCTATAAAGAATTGGTAAATCTTTATTCTTTAGATCAATCATATCTAAGTATGAATAACTTAATTCTAATCTTGCTATATTAAATGGCAGATAAAAATCTCCACCCAGTTCAAAACCGTATCCTTTTACATTTGTTCGGTTTAATGATTCTACAGGTATAGAATAAACAAAATCAATCATATCATTATAATAATTATAAAATATATTTGTGAAGTATGTATACTTTTGGTTGGCATGATTTTTGAAGCCAATTTCCGCCGCAGTTAAATATTCTGGTTGCAATGTTGAGTTTCCTCGGAATTGTAGCCCATAGCTGCTTTCATGTTCTAAAAAAAGTTCTGATATGGAAGGAGCTCTAAATCCTCGATTTATTGAGAAGTGATATTGCTTAGTTGGAGTGGATTGAAAATAAAGATTGAACTTTGGTGAAATAGCTTCAAATATTTTTTTTGTATAATTTTTTCCACCTCTTACCCATCGATGATCATATCGTATACCAGCATCTATTTTCCAAAGTGTACTTATATTTTTTTTCAATTGACCAAATAATGCTAATGTACGTTGGGTAGGTTGAGTATAAATTGAATTTATTACATCAGCTTTAGACTGATCATTTCCAAATTCTGTACCAACAGTTAATATTGATTTATCATTAAAAAAATGTTGGTATTCACTTCGAAGCAATAGCATTTGATCATCGTATGTTGTTTGTCCTTGGACTTTTTCAATCGGTGTGTCATTTCTATCATTATATATTGTATAAAATTGATTTAGCCCAAGTGAAGAAGATAAATAACCATTATCAAATACAGGTAATGAATAAAATAATTGGATATAACTACTTATTCTTTCTGATTTTCTATATGAAATTAATCCCGGATTATCTGGATATACAAAACCAGGTTGCCCATTATTAGATTTTGTAATAATGGTAGATAGGGACCATTTTTTTTGATTATTGGATACATTCTTAATTTTGAATGATCCTCTAATATTACTGTGGTTTGCATTAAATCTATGACCAGTAGAATAATTATAACCTGCAGTAGTAAAAACTTTTATGTTATTTATATCCCTACTATAATTAAGATTCAGGATATTGTTATTATAACTTCCAACTCCAGCATCATACGTCAGTAATCTGTTTGGTGTATTTGACTTTGTTACCATATTAACTACACCTCCCATAGAATTATGACCATATAAAGAAGATGCGGGGCCTCTTACAATTTCTACACGATCAATATTTTCTAAGGGTATAGCATTCCAATCAGGTGCTCCTGAATTTGGTATTGATACAGGAAAGCCATCAATAAGCAAAAGAACCCTATTATTATAACCACCAGGTTTATAATCTGAGGAACCACGAATTGATATATTCACATTCCTACCATGTACGTGCGCCATCTGCAGATCGATGCCATGCATTGATCTTAACAATCCAGATATACTGGAGACACTTTTTTGTGATAACATTTTGTTATCAATGATTTGAGTGATTTCAGGCGAATGTTTTGATGGAAACATTCCCACAACATTTATTGTTTCCCATATTATGGGCTCTCTTTTTAAAAAAACAATTAATTTTACATCTTCATTTTCTTTCATTACAATCGATTTTGAATATGTTTCATATCCAATTAAAGAAATTTGAAGATCGTATGATCCTTCATTCAAATTTGAAAAAATAAACTCACCATTACTATTTGTTGAACTACCAATTTCAAGATCACTTAATAATACATTTGCACCTATCATTGGAGAATTATCAATTTCATCAAATACGACACCATTTATACTTCCCCCAATAATTGGGAAAGTTGTCAATAATAAATAACATAAATACTTTATAATCATCTTACTGTTTACTAATTAAATTATTTAATAGTGCCTCTACTTCATCTTCTGATACAGAGCCCTTTTTATCATCACCAAAGAAAATTAAACCAGTAAATAAACCACCAATGGCTTTAAACATAAGATCAGTATTTAGCTTTGGAAATTCTTTGAGTTTTATACCATCTTCTAATAAACCTCTTAGGATAGAGTAAAGCTGACCTTGGTATTTTTTCCAATTCTGATCATTAAAGTCAGTAAGGTTTATTACTTTTGGTGCTTGAAAAAGAAATTCATATAGGTTCGGCCTAAGCTTTGCATTGTGCGCAATCTGAACCAAGATCTTAATAAAAGTTTTTCTAGGACTTTGTTCTTCTTGAATTATGATTTCTAAGCTTTCTATTAAGGTTTTCCACCCATCTTCCATAATACCTAGGAAAACCTCCTCTTTTGATGAGAAGTAATAGTAAAGTGTTGCTTTTCCAAACCCTGCTTTTTCGGCAATGGAATCCATTGTTGCCCCATCTAATCCATTTGCTTTAAAAACATCAAGCGCACTGGAAAGGATACGTTCCTTTCTAATTCTTCGTTCTTCTATTTGGCGTTCTGAAAGCATGAGTTTATATTTCGACTAAGGGTCGAATATTAACACATGCTTTACAATAAAACCCAACAAAACTTGATACAATTATTGATAAATATCAAAAAATATAATTATAGGAGCCAGTTTGTAATACTGGTATATAGATAATTATAAATTATTAACATAAGCAATTTCAAATTTCTCCAAGTGTATATAGAATGATTTATTTGCTCTCCATCGATCCAAGTACTCATAACGTTTATATTCTTTATTTCTTCTTGCTCTATTTCAAGTGGATTATCAGAGAGAATCATTAGATCTGCTGATTTACCAATTGTTATTGAACCTCTGTTTTGTTCTTCAAATAATTGCCAGGCAGCATTTATTGTCATGGATTTCAAAGCATCATTTACGGATATACGTTCATTTTTTCCCAAAATGACTTCACCTTTTTTTGTTTTTCTTATTACTGCTGTAGTGATTGCTCGAAATGGATCTACTGGAGTTGCAGGATTATCTGTGTGAATTGTAGCCTTATGTCCCAATGATATTGCTGATTGAATTGGCATAAATCTCTTTGCTCGTTCAGATCCAACAATATATTTTAGTTTATCTCCATAAAAATATATATGATCTATAAAGAAGCTTAAGGTAATTCCAAGTTCTTCTGCTTGAGTAATTTGTTCTTTTGTTATCAATGCGTTGTGTTCAATTCTATGGCGATGATTTGTTCGTGGATACTTATATAGAATTTTTGTAAACGCATCTAAAATACCTTGTATGGCAATTTCACCTTGTGCGTGTATGGCAATTTGATAGTTATTCCTGTGATAATATTTCAAGGTTGTAAATAATGAATCCTCAGTAAAATTTATTGAACCCCGATGATTTTTTTTTAGTCCTAAGCGATTTAATGTTAAATCAGTATTTAAATATGGTTCTGAGAAAGCTGCTCCACCCGTATAAGGAGAACCATCCATATATAGTTTTACCCCTTTTATTTTAAAAAAATCATTTCCGTAATCAACTGTATAATTGGTACCATCAAGCTGTTTGTTAACTGGGTAAACATATAATCTAACAGGGGCGCCATTAATGGATAAGTTTTCCATAAATTGTAATGGGTTACCTGCAATATTTACTGGTCCTAAAGCAGAAATGGAAGTGTAGCCTGCTTTAGCATATTTTGCATATTGAATATTAAGTAGCAATTCTGCTGTTCCTTCAGGTGTCTTAGGCATTTTATCTAGTACATATTGCAATGCGCTAAATTCATAAATAACTCCATTTAAATTACCCTGACTATCTTTTTGGAACTCTCCACCTCCAATTGGGTTTGGAGTATCCATAGTTATTCCAGCTGCTTTATATACTGCGGAATTAACATATGCATCATGCATCATTTGTGTTAATATAAAAATCGGGGTATCTAATGAAATACTATCTAATTCAGATAATGTAGGTTTATATAAATCAGATACCAATACGGGATCCCATCCAAAAGCTAGAACCCACTCACCAGGGGACGCCTCTTTAACAGCCGATTCAATTACGTTTAAGATTTCTGATCTAGAATTAAAATGAAATCCACTTATATTTATAACCTGGCTTAGTATAGATGTAGCGATAGGATGGCAATGCGCCTCAATAAAACCAGGCATCAATGTTTTTCCACGTAAATTTATAACTTTAGTTTTCCATGATCGCAATTTGAATATATCATCTTTTTTTCCAATAGAATAAATTTTGCCATCGTGAATTGCAACTGCTTCAATTAATGGATTTTCATCATCCATTGTTAAGATATGACCACCAAAAAAAATTAAATCAACTCCAAATAAAGGAGTGATTATCAAAATAAATTTGATTAAAAATTTCATGTATAATTCTTTACAGTACCATCTGCTTACTATAATAATTGTTTAATTTGATCAAAGTTAAGATAATACTGGCAACCTCAGGATAATTAGTTGTTGAAATAATTTTGCAGAATATTATTTTCATATATCTTATAATATTAAATAATTATATAATTAATACTAAAATTATATTGCTTAATAGCATAAATATATAATAATATAAGATAAGAGGAGGATAAATATTTTAATGAAAATCGATGATTATGATAGAGAAATTCTAAACTTTTTACAATCAGATGCACGTATAGCAGCGAGCCATATAGCTGATGAGCTTAAAATTTCAATTCCAACAGTAACAGAGAGAATAAAAAAATTAGTGGAAGCTGGAGTAATAAAAGGATTTCACGCAAATATAGATCCTAAGATGTTAGGTTTAGATGTATCTGCCATTATCACAATAATTTCTGAATCTTCAGAGCATTATAAAGATGTTATTGATTTAGCAAAAGATTCATCAGAAGTGATTCAATGCTTTAGTACAACTGGAAAGGGATCTCACACTCTAATAGTAATTGCTAAGAATTCTCAAGCACTCGAAGAATTACTAAGAAAAATACAAAGTTGGCCAGGTGTTTCAAGAACAGAAACACAGGTTATTTTGTCATCGTATGATATAAATAAAAATAGTTATCAAATTAAATAATAATTAAAAAATAAGGAGTAGTTATAGTGAGTAAAATTAAAGCTGAATATATTTGGATGGATGGGCATGAACCAACCCAAAAACTTAGATCAAAAACCAAAGTTTTTGATGGTCCCTTAAATAGTATAAACGATCTTCCTTTATGGGGATTTGATGGTTCAAGTACTAATCAAGCAGCTGGTAATGACAGCGACTGTATGTTGCAGCCTGTATCCTATGTTCCTGATCCAATAAGGGGAGGTGATGATGTTTTAGTTATGTGTGAAGTTATGAATGCAGATGGTTCTGTTCATTCAACAAATACAAGAGCTCATTTAAGGAAAGTTGATGAAAAATTTAAAGATCAAGAATCTTGGTTTGGTATAGAACAAGAATACACATTCTTTCAAGGAAGAGTTCCATTAGGTTGGCCAGAAGGTGGATATCCAGCGCCCCAGGGCCCCTTTTATTGTGGGGTTGGCGCAGATGAGGTGTATGGGCGTGATATTGTTGAAGAGCACTTAGAACTCTGTCTTGATGCAGGTTTGGAAATATCTGGTATAAATGCAGAAGTAATGCCTGGTCAATGGGAATATCAAGTTGGTCCTTTAGGCCCTTTAGACGTAGCAGACCAATTATGGATAAGTCGTTGGCTGTTATATCGAATTGCTGAGGATTATGGTGTCAGTGCGACCCTGCATCCAAAACCAGTAAAAGGAGACTGGAATGGGGCAGGAGCGCATACAAATTTTAGTACTAAGTCTATGAGAAATGAAGGTGGAATAAAAGTGATTGAAGCTGCATGTGAATCTTTAGGAAAAAAACATGAAGATCATATAGCTTTGTATGGTGCACATAACGAAGAAAGACTTACTGGATTGCATGAAACATGCTCTATAAAAGATTTTCGCTATGGAGTAAGCGATCGTGGTGCCTCAATAAGAATTCCAATGGCTACAGCTAATGATGGTAAAGGTTATTTGGAAGATAGAAGACCATCAGCTAATATGGACCCCTATGAAGTATGTGCAATATTGATTGAAACTACTTGTAGTTAAAAGTAGATCATATAGTATAAAAAAGGCGCTTTTAGCGCCTTTTTTATATCTAAACTTTATCTAATGCTTGTTTAAAATCATTGATTATATCATCAACATTTTCAATACCAACAGATATACGTACCAATCCATCAGAAAGACCATGTGTTAATCGATACTCTTTTGGAACATCCCCGTGTGTCATTGATGCAGGATGTAATACCATTGTTTCCACAGAACCAAGGCTTTCAGCTAGAAGTGCAAGTTTAACTGAATTTAAAAATTTTTCCCCTGCAGGAATTCCTCCTTTCAATTCCAAAGATATCATACCACTAAACCCACTCATTTGTTCTTTTGCAACATCATACATTGGATGAGAAGGAAGGCCTGGATATGTTAATGTTGATACTTTGGGATGACTATCTAAAAACTCTGCTATCTTTATCGCGTTTTCTTCATGTTTTTTCATTCGAACATCAAGAGTTTTTACTCCTAGTAAAGTCAACCAACAATCTATTGGACTTGGAACTGCACCAATGGTTTTTTGAGCAAACCTCAGTTTATTAGCTAAATCTTTTCTGTTAGTAATTACTATTCCGCCAATTAATTGGCTATGTCCGGTAATATATTTTGTAGTGCTGTGCATTACTAGATCCACATCAAATTCGAGTGGCCTTAGGAAAACAGGTGTACTAAAAGTTGAATCAACTGCAAATATTAAATTATTCTTTTTTGCGATTAAAGAAATCGCATTTAAATCAGTTATCTTTAATAAGGGATTTGTTGGTGTTTCAGCCCAGATCATTCTTGTATCTGAAGTAATGGCTTTTTCAACTTGATCTGGAAATGAAGTATCAATAAATGAAAAACGTATACCATAATTAACTAATAGTTGATCAAATAATCTATATGTTCCTCCATAGACGTCATCTGAACAAATAACATGGTCTCCGGACTTTAATAATTTTAAACAACTATCAATAGCTGCCATCCCACTTGAAAATGCTATTCCATATTTTCCATTATCAAGCGCCGCAAGATGGTCTTCCATAATTTCTCGTGTTGGATTAGCTGATCTAGTATAATCATACCCTTTGTCTTGCCCAACCTTCTCCATTACATATGTTGCTGTTTGGTGAATAGGAGTGACTATTGATCCAGTATCTGTATCTGGTTTAATAGCTGCGTGAATAACTTTTGTGTCAAATTTCATTTTTATTAGCTACCTTATATTTATTTTTACAATTATTGCATCAAAAATAATACTTTAATTTATTGGTTATTCTATAATAACAAAAAAATATTAAATTCAATGCTTGAAACTTTTAGGAAATTGAACTGAGTAAAAAAATTAATATAGCACTTTTTGGGTTTGGCCGAATAGGAAGAAATATATTTAGGCTTGGTTATACTAACCCTAAATTAAATTTTGTTGCTATTAGTGATCTTGGGCATGCAGAAGCTCTCCATTATTTATTGATGAGAGATTCTGTGCATGGGTCTCTAGATGATAAAATAAAAGTTGATGGTAATTATTTTATTTCTGAAGATCAAAATGTTAGAATTCTTTCAGGTGGAAAACCTGGTACTATACCTTGGGATACTTTCAACGTTGATTTTGTTGTAGATGCCACCGGTAAATATCTTAATAAAGAAGAATTAGAACAGCATTTACATTCTGGAGCAAAGCGAGTATTGGTTACTAGAACTCCAAATGATGAGATTGATCGAATTGTAATTCCTGGTATTAATCAACAGTCAATAAATAAAGATGATAAAATAATTTCTGCAACTTCATCTACAACGCAAGTTTTGGCTTTGATGTTAAAAATCTTAGATAAACATTATTCTGTTCAACGAGCGATGATGACTAGTGTTCATGCGTATACGGCTGACCAACCGCTTGCTGATGCAGTGGGTTTAGATTTAAGACGAAGTCGTTCAGCTGTTGAAAATATCATTCCTAATACAAGTAGTGCTCCTGCGATTATTGAAAAATTAATGCCTCAGTTTTCGGGTAAGTTGGATGGTATAGCATTTAATGTTCCTGTTCCTAATGGGTCTTGCGTTGATCTTACAACGGAGCTGAAAACTCTGCCAAGTATTGAAGAACTAAATCTCATTATGAAAACAAATTCAGAAAATGATTATAAAGATTTAGTTGGATATACTGATGATCCTATCGTTTCTAGTGATGTAATTGGCAGGGAAGAGACTATGGTATTTGATGCAAAAGCAACTATGATTACTGCTGATAAGTTATTAAAAACTTTATGTTGGTATGATAATGGTTGGGGATTTGCTAAAAGATTAATTGATACTATTCAATTATATGCTGAGGATGATTCATGATAAGAGTAGCAATTAATGGATTTGGTCGTATCGGCCGTTCAGTATTTCGAGTATTAAATCAACGAGAAGAAATAGAGCTAGTAGCAATTAACGATATATTTGATAAGGAAGCTCTAGTTTATCTTTTAAAGTATGATACTGTGATGGGGCGTTTCCCTGGAACTGTTGAATTGAACAATGATATGCTAACTGCAGGCGAACAACATGTGAAATTAATATCTGAAAAGATACCAGAAAATTTGCCCTGGAAAGATCTAGGAATTGATATTGTTGTAGAATCAACCGGTATATTTCGAAAAAAAGAACAACTTCAAAAACACTTAGATGCTGGTTGTTCTAAAGTAATTTTAACAGTCCCACCAAAGGATGAAATTGATTATATGGTTGTGCTTGGTGTCAATGATAAGGGATTACGTAAAGAACATCAAATTGTTTCTAATGCAAGTTGTACAACAAATTGCCTAGCTCCAATGGCAAAAGTACTAAATGATAATTTTGGTATTGAACTGGGCGTTATTAATACAATTCATGCATATACAAACGATCAAAGATTAGCAGATGTTCCTCATTCGGATTGGAGAAGAAGTAGAGCTGCTGCGGAAAATGTGATTCCAACAACTACGGGTGCTGCTCGAGCGGTTGGTAAGGTTTTGCCTGAGCTAGATGGAAAGCTTGATGGAATAGCTATGCGTGTTCCTGTTCCAGATGGTTCGGTTGTTGATCTTAATGTTAGGTTAAATCAAGATGTAACTATTGATATGATTAATGAATCCGTTTTGGCCGCTTCAAAGGATGATTCGATGTCTGGGGTGCTTGAATATTCAAATTTACCTGTTGTCTCAACTGATATTATAGGAAATAAACATTCTTCAATATTTGATGCACCATTTACTAGAGTTATTGATAAAACTTTTGTTAAAACTCTAAACTGGTATGATAATGAATGGGGATATTCTAATAGAGTAGTGGATTTAATGTCACTTTTAGGAAAATTATTATAATTGTATTCTTAGAATAATACCTAATAAAAAAAACCCTATCAAAGAATAGGGTTTTTTATTGCGGGACCGACGAGACTCGAACTCGCGACCTCCGGCTTGACAGGCCGGCGTTCTAACCAACTGAACTACGATCCCTGTAAATCTATTTTTCCCGATAAATTAAACTAGCAGGAATAAATATAATATATCCTAAGAACAACATAATTGGAGCTAATGTTAAACTTTGAAAACTATTTACTGTTCCAGTTGCCATAATAATATATCCGAAAATAATGAAAAGTACTCCGATAAAAAATATGATATAATTAGTCTTATTAAATGACCAGCCTTCAATTAATTGTATTTTTTCAGGATTATTTTGATTACCCATGAGGCGGCAAAATTACATTATATAGTTGGCATCACAATGGTTTTCCTCATAACTATGTTAGGTGTTTATCATAAATATTTTATTTTAAAACTAAACAATT
>CEOP01031300.1_pt1 | contig 10853 bp, 11 predicted proteins | sample 361301 | NCBI WGS metagenome assembly CEOP01 (sample SAMEA2619548, study PRJEB7988) | marine metagenome | biome: marine biome (ENVO:00000447); feature: deep chlorophyll maximum layer (ENVO:xxxxxxxx); material: "saline water (ENVO:00002010), including plankton (ENVO:xxxxxxxx)" | depth 55 m
AATTGTATCTTTAATAATTGATTGAATATTATCAGTTGCTCTAATAATACCATTTCCTCCGTGAGTGTATTTGTGATGTTGACTGCTTAAACTTTCACCACAATGACCACAAGCAAGCTGACATGTATTGCTTAACTTGAACTGTAATGCTTTTAATTCACCAGGCTCTCCTAGTATTTTTTGGCTAGTGCGTAAACTTTTGTTTCCACTTTGCTCTAATATTCTACAACGTCTACACCAAGGATCTGTAAGTTTGCTATATCCATTCTCTAGTTGCTGTCTGAGATATTCAAGTTTAGGGCTTTGCCAAGCGGTGATCAGAGGAGTATCTCCGTCGAGTTCACTTATTCTACTATCAACGCTGGGCTCACCACAGCATGGTCTTGTATAACCATCTGTTTCAACAACTAATATATTATCAGCCCAGCCGCATCTCACTGTATTTCGCCCGACAATCTTTTTTCTAAATATTCAATTACATTACGCCAGAAAGGATCTGGTGCTGTTTCATGTATCTCACGAACACACTCTAACTCATGTTCTAAAAATTCTTTTACTGTCCAACTCTCATAGTTTTTGTTGGTCATGTGTACTTTAAACGACATCTTTTACCTTCTTTCTAAAAAGTTCTGCACCTTTTGCTACGTTGGCAGTCCAATCTTTCATTGCATTTTCATCAGCCATATCACTAACATATTTCCATGCTCTAAATTTTATGCCATATTCTCTTGCTACATAAGCCAATGCCCAGCCTTCCATATCAACACAATCAATGTCAGCATCACTAAACCAAGGATCGTGTTCCATTACAAAACTATCTCCTGTACCACAGCGTATGCCACCAAAGGGAGTTTGAATATCTCCTAACAATGGTTGTGTAAAAGGAATACTTCCTCTTGGTGCTTGTGGCTCTGCACACATATCTCTTTGTACAAAAGCACCGATTTGATTAAGTCCAGTTACCTTTGAATGTAATCCACCTGCTGTACCATAATTCCATATTTGATCTGGTTTATGAAAAGCACATAGATGTTTGCACAATGTTGTAGCGGCTTGTACTTTGCCAACTCCTGTATAAAGTATTTGAAAGTCACCTTCCGGTGCTTGTGGCAATTCTTCTTCTAGTGCTACGCATATTGTTATCATTTATTACATTCCTTGTGTATTTGGATTTTTAATTTACTGTGATGGTGTAGCTGATGAGCTAATGCTTCATGAGCTTCTGGACCAGGATGAATACCATCTTCAGCACGTGGATAATGTTTTGTTAATTTTTCAAAATTTGAATCAGGCATTAAATATCTTTTGTAATCAAACCAAGGATTAGATTCGTAATAAGTTTCAATTGGTGTATATCCATTGTTAGTATTTGTGTGAAAACTTGGTATACCTTTATCTTGTAAGTAATGATATGCAAACATACAGTTTCGATAAAAATCCAAAATCATATCATATGTATCATGCATATTTTCAAAAAAAGCCTTAGCTACTTTATCACTTTTTTCATATTGCTTACTAGCCAGCGTACCTTTACTCATCAAAAATTGTATAGTTCCTCTTCTCAAATCATCTCTTTGTACTTGCCAAATTCCAATATTTACTGTATGAGTCTCTGTAATAATAGAAAACCTATCAAAGAAAGTCCAGCAAACAAAAACAACATCATCAGGTTTGAAATCATAGTTGAGTATTGTATTCATTATTGCTTTGTTACTAGTGCCACATTCGCCCATATTAGTAACTGTACATTTGTAAATATCAGCTAACTTTTGAGGCCATGCTAGTGGACTAGGATCATTTTGGCGTTCATTACCTAATGCTTCGCCGTAGGTACTGCTACAACCAAATGCAACTATATTCATTCTTTTCTTTCCTGCATTGGATCAATACTGATCTCGTTTATATTAACATCTTTTGGCTGATCTATCAACCACTTAATATATTGTGCGGCTTGGTCAATACTCAGACACTTTCTATCTGGGTGTTTGTCTTTGTTGTTATCCAATGTTCCAAAACTTATATAACTAATCTTAGGTCCACTATGCCATACTCCTAACAATGCCAAACTATTGCAATAATCTCTTAGTGCTTTCTTTTCTGCTCCATACAGCCATGCCTGACCTTTTTTAGTACGATCAACTGTACTGCCAACACATACTATATGTGCTTCGCTTTTGGCTGTTCTAAGGGCCTTATATACTAGATCCAGTAGTATAGTTTGATGAAAGCGCCATAATGCACTATTTAATATAATTATATCATGTTTAGTACACATATTTGCAAATTCAAATATGTGATCTGTATTTGTTAATTCGTAACCTGATTCTCTACTACAAAAAACGGCATTTGGATACAGTTTATGTAATGCTTGTGCAATACCCTCTTTAGGGTTACCAGTTATAATCATATGTCTCTCCTCTAACTTTATCTAGCTTTGTACTCCATTCTACAAAATATTTCTGTTGAGTTTCAATGCTATCGTGTTGTAATTCTTTTATAATATCTTTAAAGTATTCATGTTCAGGATATCTTTTTTGTAGTCGCAATACTTGTCGCATGGCTTCTTGTTTTATTTCCTCAGTTGCATGTCTTGCTTGTAGCTGTCTTGGATGAGTCAATATTCTATGCTCAATATAATCGATATCCACATAACCCAAACACCAATCGTAAAACTCTTCTAAATTGCACATATTGTATATTTGATAGGTTCCATTTAAACTTAACGTATGATGAATTTTATGATCGCCGCCACGTTGCCATTCATCAAGTTGTCGGATTTTATCATTTACTTGTTCCCATGTAAAGTTATATCCACGCATGTATGGATAAAGATCACCAGTCGCATCAATACTAACATGTATCTGAGTACGCAAGTAATCTCTCAACTCTTCTAATCTCGACACATCTAGTTTACTAGCATTGGTAGTAATTAACAATTTAATCTGTTTGGGATCAACATATTGTTTTAGTTTGTTAAAAAAATCAAACACGCTGTTGTCCATAAAAGGTTCACCGCCAGTTACCCATATACCATGCAGTCCGCCAAGTTCAGGACCAAACTCTTGTAAAAATTTATCAACATCTATTTGTTGTTTTGGATTTTGAATTTCTGAATATTCATACCCCATCTTTTTCCAATCGGGTATCCAAGCATTGCTAAAGTGTGGTCCACACATTCTACATTTAAAATTACATATATTATTAAAGTTCATATACAAATGTTTTATTTTATTTCTTTTAATATTTAAATTGTTTTCGTATACGTTTGTAGCACCCATATACTTTAGTTCACTGTCAACCCATTTGTTACGACGACTGGTCTGTCCATTTTTTTCTTTATAAAAGCAACTGCTACAACCTTGTTCGTCCCACACGCCATTGAGCATATCAGTTCTTAGTTTCTGAAACTTGTCATTACTCCAACCTTCTTTAGCAATAGTACCCATGTTGTGATTGCTCATCATACAACGACTAAGCCAGTTATTAGGATTCACTGATAGTGTTACAAATGGCATTGGGCAGTATGTATCTTTATGCATATTCTTTCCATTCTGGATATGCTAGAACAAAACTTTGTTTACGACTTGTGTCGAGTATGCCTTGTATCCTACGGAACTTTTCTAAATCTATATCTTCTTTACTAGTTTTGATTGCTGTATCCAATGCATTTTTAACCTGAATCAGATGTTGTTTAACAAGGTTGGTACTTGCACTTGGTATTAGTTTTTCATAGTGTTCACTACATCTTTGCAAATCTTTTTTGTAAAAATTTTGAATACTCATCTCTGTTGGATTGCTTACAATATTTAAAGTAATAGGTGTGTTTGGATAATGCATTATAAAGTCAGACAAATGAAACATATTCATCCAACTTATACCACTGTGGAAATTAATAATCCAATCGTATTCACTACCCATACTAATAAATTGGTCAATATTTTTTTCAATTATATGCCAATCATCTTTACCACTTCTTGCCCAAGCATGTCTAGCACCCATTCCCTCTAAACTAATTTGTATTTTTACATTTTTAAAGTTTTTTAATAGTTCTATTAGATTGTATTTTCCATATTGTATTGTTGTGCCATTTGTTATTAAACTAACTTGGCAACTGGTATTTCCTATTCTTATCAGTTCCTCTAGCAATTGATATGTACCAGCCATGATAGTTGGTTCTCCACCTGCTAGTTTACAATAACGAACATGTGATAAATGTGTTTTTAGGTCTTCCCAATCCATATCATATTCAGCAATACCTGTTTTAGGATCGTATTCTTTACTTGGTTCTTGTCCAAGTAATTTTGCATCGTTTAGCCAACTGTGACTGCTACCTAATCCACAAAATCTACATTTGTAATTGCACAAATTACTCCAGCGTATATCTAAATGTTCTAAATAAAAGTTATCCACACTACCATCTGCATTTGTTACAGCTTGTGCAGACTCAGGTGTCCAATGCTTATGAAGTCTTTGTGTGTGTATTCTCACACTGTTTGCCAAAAGTTTTTCTCTTCCTTCACAACTCCAACACATGTCAGGTACTTTGTCGGGGTCAAGTATATCTAATCTTAGTTGTTTCATTACAGGATCGTTTGCTGTTTCTTTTATAGTCTTACTTGGGTTAAACTGATGCTTCCACGACTCACAACATGCTTGAACTGTGCCACTTTGCTTAAACATCAGATGGTTCCAAGGTAACGGACAAAAGAAACTATTGTACATAATGCTTAAACTCCGGTACTATACTGAATAGATTTTCATTACGACTTTTATCTAATGTCCGAGTATACTTGTAAAAATCATGTAACCTCCAACTCCAATCCTCTGCATACATATAATTAACTACACTTTCTAATCTTTCAAGTTGTTCATAATATGGTAACAGTTGTCTTTTTGCTTGCTGTTTAAGTCTCTCTGGCAAGCATCGTATGTTTAGATATTCAGGATGATTAAGTATGTTAAAATGTAGTTTTAAGTTGTATGGTTTGTCTTTGGTTTTAAGGTCATAGTTTGATGCCCAGCGTATTAGTTCTGGTAATCTTAGAATGTTGTACATCTGCACTGTGCAATGTATCTCTACAGTAGCATTTTTTAATTTTATAACATTTTCGAAATTCTTAACCACAGTTTGCCAATTACTAGGATGCCTTATATAGTGATCCAAATCGCCGTAAGCATCAATACTACAATTTAATTGTACATGTTTGAAATGACTCCATCTATTCAACAACCAGTCTGGTAGTTTAATTAAATTGGTATTGTACTTTAATCTAATATCTTTTGCTGTGCCATTGTCTATAAAATAATCTAACAGCTTTTGTTGTTTTTTAATTACAGTTGGTTCACCTCCTGTTAAGTATATTTCGTCAACAGTGTGTGCAACAGCAAACAGGTTTTCCCAAGTCTTTTCTTCTTCAGGCCAATCCATTTTACTTAATTTTTTGTACATATCTGGTGTTAGTGCATGTTCTACACTGGCCCATTCTTTTACCCACATGTTTGATGCATAAGGGTTGCACATTCTACATTTTAAATTACATAAATTGCTCAAACGCAAATCAACATACTTGATATCAAATGGAGCATCTTCTGTATATATTTTATCTTCAGCCCATTTGTCGTTTGATGCTTGTCTAGAACTTCTTACTCCTGCGTCTTCTTCTCTAAAACAACGTTCGCACATTTCAGGTCGTTCGTTGTTTAACAACTGTTTGCGAATAGTACGATATGTTTCGCTGTTCCATGCTTCCTTCATATCGTCTTTGTACAGTTTGTAAGGTTCGTCACCATAATTTATAATCAAGTTTTTGCCTGGTGTACTGTTACAACACACTCGCAAACTGCCGCTAGCACTAGTAGCCAGATGCATCCAAGGTAATACGCAAAAAGTTTTAGACATAATCTTTTAACTCCGGTATTACATCGAGTACATTTGTGCCTCTACTTTCATCCAGTGTTTTTGTAAAACGTAAAAATTGTTCAAAGTGTTCTTGCTTGTCTTTTGCATTCATAAATGCCATATTTTGCTTAACAAATCTATGTATTCGTTTATTAAGTACTAGTCTACGTTCATCAAAATTGACATGATGTTCTTTGTATGGTACTGTATCTAAATATTTTTTATATTTTTGTGTAGCTTTTTCTTTTAACTCTTTTGGCAGTATTTGTGGATTAATAAAAGGAGGTTCCCATGCAATATTTCCATGTACAGGAATATCTAATACCTTATCAAAATATTCATAGCTTTCGGGCAACCCAAAAACATTCCAAGCACTGAAACACAGTGCCGCTCTGCCATCAAACTTTTTGCCAAGTTCTCGCTTGACATCGTGTAAGTTTTGTGCTAGAACATCAGTGTTACTTTCAGTTCTTATATAATCGTTAAGTGCTGGATGTCCGTCTATGCTTAAACTAAGATCAACGCCTTTGAATTTACTCCAGCTTGCGATTGTGTCAAACTTACCAAACTTCAGTTTGCTAAGATTAGTACTGTACTTTACACTTATGCGATCGCCGAAAGGTTCTAGTGCTTCCAGCACTTTGTAGTGCAGTGGATCCATAAGTGGTTCGCCTCCAGCAAATTCTACTATTTCAATAGTAGGTGCTAGTTTTACAATGTCTTGTACAAATTGATCATTATCAAAATAGTTGTCTTTTGTTGTACGGTTTACTATTCCGTGACTTTCATATTCATGTTTTACTTTATTCCAATCTTTCATCCAAGTAGTTGACAAATCAGGCTTACAGGTTCTACATCTAAAGTTACACAGGTTACTCATTTTTAGTTCAAGTACAGGAATTTTATAAGGCATAACAGGTTCACATACATCTGGTATCATATGCTCTCTATCACGATTCATGCTTTGACGCATACTCATACTGCCTTGATCTTCCATATCAAAACATTGAAAACAATGTCCAGGACGTTCGCCATTTAGTAGTTGTTTCCTTAGCTTTTGTTGTTTTTCTCTATTCCATGCTTGTTCAAATGTCATGGATTTAATATTGCCTAGAGTATCTCTACTTCGACAACAAGGAGCAATGTCACCATTGGGCTTTGTGGTTAAATGCGTAAATGGTAATACACAAAAAGTGTCACTGATCGTCATTTTTCATCCTAAACTTTATATCACAATATCCACATATAACTTCACCACCATCAGGTATTGTATAATATACTTTGGGGTGATCCATATGTTCTCCCATACACCAAACACGATTAGTATCGCTATAAACAATTACTTCTTCATAACCGTCCGGTCTTTTGCCGTGATCTCCAGTGAGTTGCCATGCATTAAATGTCATACAGCCTCCATCCATTTTGTTGTATTTAAATCGGCGGCACAGTTACACCACTGTTTCATACATAACACTGGATCTTGTTGTAGCGTAAATCCTGTTTCTATATTTCCTAATACTCCACCTTGTTTGCATGTAGCTCTATATACGCTTCCATCATTATCTATCATTAGTGTTTCAATACCAGCCATACACTTCCAACGCTTGAACGTATTCCATTTATTTTTTGTAAGTGTGTTAACATTGTCCAACCAGCTTTCGTCTTTTGTAAACAATTCACAATTATTATCCGCTGTACCTGCTTTCATAAAACTATCAAGATATTCTAACTCATCAACACTGTAGTAGTTTTCTGCTCCGGCGTATTGTATACCAGCAAACTTCATACCACTACTGTAAGGTTTGTTAACTTCGCCTGTTTGTTGATTGGTCATTGGTCTTATACGTCTTAGAGCAAACTTTACATTGTTTTCGTTTAACCATTCTACAACGCCTTTTATCTCTTCTAATTTGCCCGGCAAGTACATCAAATGAACTCTTACCTGCTTGCGATTAAGATTTGATAGTACATGTTTCATATGGTCTACACGCAAATATTCAAAATGCCAACTGAATATCAAACTGTCAATTAATTCTAATGCACGTTGATATTTTTCCAATGGTAGACTACCATTTGTTATAGTACTGCATTCTTCTACTCCGTAACGAGGGAATAATCCTAATATATCCAGTATACGTGGGTGTACGAAAGGCTCGCCTCCAGTTATGCTCATTCTTATTTGTTTGTCTGCATAAAACTCACGCATAGTTTTAACAGCATATTCAAACTTTTCAAAAGGCATATGCTTGCTAGTATTATCATGTAGATCTGCACCACAGTAGCTACAATCAAAATTACAACGTCTGCCCATGTTCCATTCAATGCGTACCCACTTTTTATATCTTTTACTGCTATGTTCAACTCTTACCAATTGCATTAGAACTCACCTTCCATTTGCGGAATATAGTCTAACACATTTGTACCACGCATTTTATCTAGTGCTTTGGTAAATTTTTTAAATAGATGCCATTGTTTTTCATCATATTCTTTCACCAACATTCTTTTACGCAATTCATCTAATAGATGATATTTTTTATCCCAGGAATCAATTACACGCTGTTTTATATGCAGAGGCATATTGTTTGGATTAAGATAAGCAGGATTAACTACGAGTATTTGAAACTGATTTGGTTTTTCATACCAATGCACACTGTCACTTGTTCTATCAGCTATTTCTGTTTTCCATTGTTTTAAATTACCAGTCACACGTTCAATCCAATCAGCTAGATTTTGTAAATCAAATATACTGTAAGTGCTGATAGCTACGCTAAAGTGTCCTTTTACATTTTCAAATTGATCGTACCAATGCAAATTCTGTTCAAGCTGTTCTATAGTTTGTGTTTCGCTTCCTCTGATATATTGATACAGTTTGCCTGTTGCTTCTATACTAATATTCAGTGTAACCTTTTTAAAGTGAGGCCATAGTTCTAGTAAACGCTCCGGAGTCTTCGTGCCATTGGTTACATATCCTAATTCAACATTTGGCGCACTGCCGTTGTCAACCAACATTTGTAGTACTTCAAACATACCGTCTTGCATTAAAGGTTCACCACCTTTAAAGTCAATGCGTTCCATATTACTCAATTTGTCTTCCATATTTTTATATAAACTAGGTTCAATAGTTCTTGCTATGCTGTTGCTTGTATGTCTATTAAATTCAATATCTATTTCTTGAAGTTTTCTATCTTCTTTATGCCAATGTGTACTACCCCAACTGCCACACATTCTACACTTTAAATTACAAGTATTACCAAAGTTTAAATCCATATGTTTGAGATCCATTGGTGCTTCTACAATATACTGTACGGGCTTTTGTTTTATTTTTTCATACATCCAATGACGTCTACTGCTACCCAGACTTTCCTCAGTTTTCCAACATCTATTACATCTACTTGGAAACTTTTGTTCTATCATATCTTTGCGTAGATTATTCCATTCTTTCCAAGCCTCTTCTAGTGTATTACCTCTGTATATGTTAAACTGCCCTTGGCTCTCATAATTACAACAAGGTTTTATATCTCCATTTGCCGCTAAACATATACTAGTCCATGGCACAAGACAAGTAGGCTCGCCTTCCGGAAGTGGGTCACCTGCTCTATACCATGGCTGATTTGGATTTGGTTTTAAGGTCATAGTAACTCTGCTAGTATAGGAAACACTTGTGGAAATTTATTTCCCCAATTACGCTGTTTGTTAACTAGATTAAGCCATTCTTTTGTTTCAGGTAATCTGGCACTCCAATCTTCTTGATTCATAAAATTAACGATGCCTTTAAAACGTTTAATACCATATGGAGCTTGCAGAAAGTCTTGTTTGCTTACACCCGATTCGGCAACTCCGGTAAAACGATCCCAGTTGTCTTCTATCCAAGGATAAAATTCTTGTTCATATTTGTTACTAATTTGTTGTTTAATATGTTGTGGCAATACTTTTAAATTAAGTTGTGGTGGCCAATATGCATAGTGCATGTTAATACCGCCTGCACCCAAAGGCCATTTATTGATTTTTTTAAAATTTTGATTGACTTTCCACTTGACAAACTCTGGTATGTAAGCTACATTGAGTGCCATAATTGTAGTAGCTGTAGTAACTTCTACTTGTGGTGCAGTATTATCTAATAAATGAAATACCTTTTCCTGATGTTCCCACTGAGTAGGATAGCGTATATAATCATTATGTTCACCATGTGCATCTATGCTGTAGTGAAAACGCACACGTTTAAACTCTGCCCACAGATCAAATAGATCATCACGCCATTCAACTGCATTTGAGTTGTAGCGTAGTTCTATGTTCTTAGCATAACCTTGTTTAATACATTCTTCTAATAGATCATAATGTTCGTCAATGATTAAACTCTCACCGCCAGCAAAGTATAACTGATACATGTGTGGAACTTGTTCCATAAGTTCTTTCCAAAAACGTGGATTATTTTTGTGCCAATTATAACTTGCTCCATCATTTCGACCTTTGTTATCCCAACCGCTGGTACTTTTTAGTTTTTGATTTTGTATCTGAGGATACATTGCACTCCAGTCTTTAATCCAACCTGTGCTATCATGTGGGCTACACATAACACAAGCCAGCTGACATTTGCTACCCATACGCAAATCAATGTAGCGTATCTTAGGATCTATAGTTCCATCTTCTTGTGTTTCATTTGCTAGGTCAAATAGATCATATCTATTACCCCAGTACTCTGTCTCCCAGTTGCGTTTGCTTAAATGACCAGCTTCTTCTTCTTTATAGCATTTAAGACATGGGTCAGGCTTCTCTCCACGCAACATCATCTTGCGTACATTACGCATGTAAGCACTGTTCCATGCATCAGACAAACTTGTGTGATTAAAGTTCGCCGGAACTCCGTCATCATTTCTAACAACGCCTACTTCGCCGCCGCCAATCTTTACACTACTATCTGGGTCTTGAACACTGCTGGCATTACTTGTACAGCATG
>CEOP01143051.1_pt1 | contig 10846 bp, 5 predicted proteins | sample 361301 | NCBI WGS metagenome assembly CEOP01 (sample SAMEA2619548, study PRJEB7988) | marine metagenome | biome: marine biome (ENVO:00000447); feature: deep chlorophyll maximum layer (ENVO:xxxxxxxx); material: "saline water (ENVO:00002010), including plankton (ENVO:xxxxxxxx)" | depth 55 m
AGCACTGTTGATTTGTGAAATTGAAAATCAAATGAGAAAAATTGGTAAGTCAACTTATGAGCTTCTATTGGAATGTTATAAAAAATTTGGAGCTCACAAAGAGAGATTAATATCTTTTGTTAAAAAAGGAAAAGAGGGAATAAACCAGATAGATAGAAAGATGAATAGTTTTCGCAAGTCACCCCCTAAATTTATTGATGGAATTCCCATTATTCAAATAAAAGATTATGAGAAAGGTTTTTCTTTCAATCTCTCAAATAAAATAAAAACGAAAATTAATTTACCAAAATCAAATGTTCTAACCTTCATACTTGAAGATAACTCAAAAATATCTATTAGACCAAGTGGAACTGAACCGAAAATTAAATTTTATTTTAGCGTAAACCAGCCATTTATTAATGATAGAAAATGGAACGCAACAGAGAAGGAAATGGATGAAAAAATAGATAAATTAATTCAAGATCTTATCAAATGAATTATTTTAAGAAAATTCTTAGTTATGGTATTCCTTATATTAGATTTGCTTTTTTAAACCTATTTTTTAATATCCTATATGCAATTTTTAGTGCACTTGCCTTTATAGGACTAATACCCATGATTCAAATTCTTTTTGATAAAACAAATAAGGTATTAGAAAAACCTGAATATAATGGGATTGGTAACTTAAAAGATTATATAGAAAATTTCTTAAATTATAAATTAACATATTACATCAACCAAGATAGCTCAAAAGCTCTTTTATTTGTAATTATTATAATAATTTCACTGTTCTTACTTAAAAATATATTTAACTACCTCGCTCTTTACTTTATTACGTTTTTAAGAAATGGTGTTATTAGAGATTTAAGAGGTAAATTATATCAAAAAATAGTTTCCCTTCCTGTTAATTTTTTTTCTGAAAAGAAAAAAGGAGATCTTATTGCTCGTGTTTCATCTGATATTCTTGAGATACAGCAATCATTCCTCTCAATTTTAGAATTAATTGTTAGAGAGCCTTTAACTATTTTATTTACCCTTATTATAATGTTTTCTATAAGCTCAAATCTCACATTCTTTGTTTTAATATTTGTGCCTATTTCTGCAAGTATAATCTCAATAATAGGAAAATCTTTAAAAAAGAAGTCTGATAAAGTTCAAAAAGAACAAGGTGAATTTCTATCAACTGTAGAAGAGACAATAACAGGTATTAAAATTATTAAAGCGTTCAATGTTGAAAATACTTTTATCAAAAAATTTATGACTTCAATTAATCGACTTTTAAAATACTCAAATGAACTGATTAATAGACAAAATCTAGCCTCGCCAATAAGTGAATTCCTAGGAGTTTTAGTAATAGGGGTTCTACTTTGGTATGGAGGCAGAATGGTTTTGATAGATGAATCAATTGATGGAGCTGTATTTATAGCTTATATGGGATTAGCGTATAATATATTAACTCCTGCGAAAGGGATTAGTAAAGCTTATTACAGTATTAAAAAAGGAGATGCTGCAGCAAAAAGAATAATTGAAATACTAGAAATAAAGGATGAAATGAAAAATAATTTGAATGCAAAAGAATTAAAAATATTTAATAAAGAAATTTGCTTCAAAAATGTTTCCTTTTCCTATGGAAAGAATATTATCCTTAATGATTTTTCTTTAACTATTAAAAAAGGTGAAACAATTGCTTTAGTGGGGCCATCTGGAGGAGGGAAAACTACTATGGCAAATCTTCTTAATCGTTTTTATGATGTAGATAATGGTGATATAATGATTGATGGAAATTCGATTAAAAAAATTTCAAAAAAATCTCTAAACGACCTTATTGGATTAGTAACACAAGACTCAATTTTATTTAATGAATCTGTAGCTAATAACATTGCTCTAGGTGATTTAAATTCCAGTATGGAAAAAATCAAAAAAGCTGCAAAAATGGCTAATGCTCATGAATTTATTGAAGAATTAAGTGATGGGTATAATACCTATATTGGAGATGGTGGAAATAAATTGTCTGGAGGACAAAAACAAAGGCTTTCAATAGCTCGAGCAATTCTAAAGAATCCAGAAATCCTAATTTTAGATGAAGCAACTTCTTCTCTTGATAGCTCTTCTGAGAAACTGGTTCAAAATGCACTTGAGAAATTAATGATAAATCGAACTTCTGTAGTTATTGCACATAGACTATCAACTATTAAAAAAGCAAATAAAATAATAGTTTTGGATAAAGGATTAATTATAGAGGAAGGTACTCATGAATTCCTAATAAATAAAGACTCTTTTTATAAAAAACTTGTTGAGTTGCAAAATTTCTGAAAAAATTTATCCAATAATTAATTGAAAATAAAATAAAATGTGGATAAATCAGTTGAAAGTTAGTTCTTTAATTCCAAAATTCGGACTAGATAACTGATTTAAAAAAATTAATTTTGTCACAGTAATATTAGGCATGATTTATTTTTTCGGAAATCCTTCTTCAAATGTTTTTATAGTTCAATCGTATAAAAAAATTAAAGAATCCTCCATTGATAAACTTAAATGGTTGTTTAGTGGAAAAACTCTTCTCCCAAGAAAAAGAATTAAAGGAAGTTTTATAGGACCAAGATCTACAATGGTCACTCCATGGAGTACAAATGCAGTTGAAATGGCACAAAACATGGGGGTTAGTGAAGTCATAAGAATTGAAAAATTTATTTCTAAAGTTAAGGGAGATGATTTCGATAAAATGCTTCTAAAAGAGTATTCAACTTTAGATCAAAATATATTTGATATTAATATTAAGCCTGAATCAATAAAATATATTGATGAGATTTCAAAGTTCAATGAAGAAGAGGGATTGGCGCTTAGTAATGAAGAAATAAAATATTTAGAGAATCTTACAATAAAACTTAAAAGAAAGCTTACTGATTCTGAAGTTTTTGGATTTTCTCAGGTTAATTCAGAACACTGTAGGCATAAAATTTTTAATGGAATCTTTATACTTAATAATAAAAGTCAAAAAAGAAGTCTTTTTGAGCTTATTAAAAAAACTTCAAATGAGAACAAGAATTCAATAGTTTCTGCATACAAAGACAATGTAGCATTTATTTCTGGACCAAAAATTGAACAATTTTCTCCTACAAAAGCTGAGATTTCAAGTAGTTATGAAATTAAAAAAATTAAAAGTGTAATATCTCTAAAAGCTGAAACACATAATTTTCCAACTACAGTTGAACCATTTAATGGTGCTGCTACTGGCTCTGGTGGGGAAATTAGAGACCGTATGGCAGGAGGACAAGGCTCAATTCCATTAGCTGGAACAGCTGTATATATGACTCCTTACTCTAGAGTTCAAAAGAATTCTCCATGGAGTGATCATTTAAAAGAACGTAAATGGTTATATCAAAACCCCTTAGATATCTTAATTAAAGCATCTAATGGAGCATCAGACTTTGGAAATAAATTTGGACAACCACTTATATGTGGATCTCTTTTTACTTTTGAACACAAAGAGAATCAGTGTTTTCTAGGATATGATAAAGTAATAATGCTAGCAGGTGGAATCGGTTATGCTAATGCTGATCATGCAATTAAAAAGAAACCAAAAAAAGGAGATTTAATCATTATGCTTGGTGGTGATAATTATAGGATCGGAATGGGTGGGGCTGCGGTTTCCTCTGCTAATACAGGAGAATTTAAGAGTGCAATTGAACTTAATGCAGTACAGCGTTCTAACCCGGAAATGCAAAAAAGAGTTGCTAATACAATCAGATCACTCGCGGAAAGCCATCAAAATTCAATTATTTCTATTCATGATCATGGAGCGGGTGGACACCTTAATTGTCTTTCAGAATTAGTTGAAGAAACAGGAGGAGAAATATATATTAATAAACTTCCTGTTGGTGATAGCACTCTTTCAGATAAAGAGATAATAGGCAATGAATCTCAAGAGAGAATGGGTTTGATTATATCTGAAAAGAGTTTTAAAAAATTAGATCTAATTGCCAGCAGGGAAAGAGCTCCTATATATATCGTTGGGAAAATTAAGGATGATAAAAAATTTGTATTTAAAAATACTTTGAATGGAAATAAACCCATTGATTTAAAGTTAAAACATTTATTTGGTGATGTGCCTAAAACTAAAATATTTGATTCTAAAAGAGAATCTAATTACAAGGAAATAAATTATGATTTTTCAAAAATTGAAAATTATTTAAAAATGATTTTGCAATTGGAATCAGTCGCCTGTAAAGATTGGTTGACAAATAAAGTTGATCGTTGTGTAACTGGAAGAGTTGCTCAACAACAAACTGTTGGTGAACTACAGTTGCCTTTAAGCAATTGTGGGGTGATTTCTCTTGATTATACTGGCAAATCAGGGATTGCTACTGCTATAGGACACTCTCCTTTAATTGGACTAATTGACCCTAGGAAAGGAAGCGTAAATTCTATTAGTGAGTCACTAACAAATATTATTTGGGCTCCTCTTAAAGATGGAATTAAGTCTGTAAGCTTGTCAGCAAATTGGATGTGGCCATGTAATAATCCTGGAGAAAATTTTCGTTTGTATCAAGCTGTAGAAGCATGTTCCGAATTTGCAATTAGTCTTGGAATTAATATTCCAACAGGAAAAGATTCTCTATCAATGAAACAACAATATAAAAATGAATCAGTAATTGCTCCAGGTACTGTAATAGTTTCATCTTCTGGGCATTGTGACGAAATTACTAAGGTTGTAACACCAAATATTAGTCCTGATGGAGGATATCTATATTATCTTAATTTATCTTTTGAAAAACATTCCCTTGGAGGATCTAGTTTAGGTCAGGTTTTAATGCAAATAGGAGATCATGCTCCGGGAATAGGAGATTCTAATAAATTCAAAACAGCATTCAATACAATACAAAAATTAATAAAAAAATCTAGTATATATGCTGGTCATGATATTTCATCTGGTGGAATGATTGTCAGTCTACTAGAGATGTGCTTCCCATCAAAAAAAATTGGGATGAAAATAAATTTAGATAGTTTAGACAATAATGATATAGTTTCTGTTCTTTTCTCTGAAAACTCAGGATTAATAGTTCAATCAAATGAAAACATTGAATTAATCTTTAAAAAGCTTAATATAGAATTCCATCTAATAGGAACAGCCAATAGAAGTGGTTATCTAGAAATAAAAAAGGATGATTTTAATCTTTCCCTAAATATTGATCAATATCGAGATATTTGGTTTAAAACTTCATATGAGTTTGATAAATTCCAAACTAAAAATAATCTTGCAGAGAAGAGATTTGATAATTATAAAAAAAATTCTCTAAAATTTCTTTTTCCAAAAAAGTTTAATGGCTCAATGCCTTCAAAAAAGACTAATAAAATTAAAGCTGCTGTAATAAGGGAGAAAGGAAGTAATTCTGAAAGAGAAATGGCTTACGCAATGCATTTATCTGGTTTTGAAGTTCATGATGTTCACATGACAGATTTAATAAGTGGTAGAACAAATTTAGAAGACTTTCATTTTTTAGTTGCAGTTGGGGGTTTCTCAAATTCAGATGTTTTGGGCTCTGCAAAAGGATGGGCTGGTGCTTTTCTCTACAATAAAAAGGCAAGGAAAAGTTTAGAAGATTTTTTTAAACGTAAAAACACCTTGTCTCTTGGAGTTTGTAACGGCTGTCAACTTTTTATTGAACTTGGATTAATAACTCCTGATGACTCAGAACTTCCTAAAATGATGATAAATGATTCTGGGAAATTTGAATGTGTTTTTACCTCAGTTAAAATTGAAAAATCTTCATCTATTATGCTCAGGGGTATGGAAGGATCAGTCCTTGGAATTTGGGCTGCTCATGGAGAAGGAAAATTTCATTTGCCTTTTAAAGAGAAAAAATATCAGATTCCTGCTAAATATTATTATGGATCATATCCATCCAATCCAAATGGCTCTGATTATAATTCTGCTATGTTATGTAGTCAGAATGGGAGGCATCTAGTGATGATGCCTCATTTGGAAAGATCTACTTTTCCATGGAACTGGGCACATTATCCAAAAGATAGACAGGACAAAGCTTCTCCTTGGGTAATGGCCTTCGAAAATGCATTTTCTTGGTTATCAAAGCGTTAGAATCTTTTAATAATAATCTAATTTTCTTACTTTTAAACTGCTAGATATTTTTATGAAAAAACTACCTACTCGAATTTTTGATTTTTTAACTTATCAATTAGAAAATGCCCCACTAGATAATGCTTTAACAACTAAATACAATGGGAAATGGGAATCTTATTCAACATCTAAATTCTCAAGTCTAGCAAATCAAATAAGTTCTGCTTTTTTAAAATTAAAAATTAAAGCAAATGACAAGATTGCTATGATTTCAACGAATAATAGAAATGAATGGAGTGTAGTTGATATGGGAATTGCTCAAATTGGAGTAGTAAATGTTCCTTTGTACCCTACTATTACTTCAAAAGATTATGAGTATACACTTAATCATTCAGAAAGCAAGTACTGTTTTGTCTCTGACAAAATAGTTTATGATAAAATAATGGCTATCAAAAACAATCTTAAAGGCTTAAAGGATATTTATAGTTTTGATAAAATTCATGGCTGTAAGCATTGGTCAGAATTACTTAGTCTAGGAGAAAAAAATTTAGATAAAAATATTTTATCTAGAAGTAAGGAAAATGTCAATCCTAGTGATTTGGCAACTATTATTTACACCTCAGGAACTACTGGTACTCCAAAAGGTGTGATGCTCAGTCATGAAAATATTGTATCAAATGTTATTTCAAGTACCATAAGGTTGCCATTAAAAAATGGAACATCAACTACTCTTAGTTTTTTGCCTTTATGTCACATATATGAAAGAGTGATTTTATATATATACATATACAATTCAATAAAAGTTTATTTTGCAGAATCATTAGAAACAATTGGCGAAAACCTTAAAGAAATTAAACCTAATGCAATGACTGCAGTACCTAGACTTTTAGAAAAAGTATATGACAAAATTTACTCTAAAGGACAAGAACTTAAAGGCATAAAGAAAAAGCTTTTCTACTGGGCAGTGAACTTAGGGCTTAAGTACGAGCCTTATGGAAAAAATGGTTTTTGGTATGAATTTAAATTGAAAATTGCAAGAAAACTAGTGTTTTCAAAATGGAAAGAAGCATTAGGGGGAAATTTAACACACATCTCCTCAGGAAGTGCTCCACTCCAACCTCGTATTGCTAGAATCTTCTCAGCTGCTGGTATGACTGTCGCTGAAGGTTATGGTCTTACAGAAACTTCTCCTGTTATCTCTGTAAACTACTTAGAAGAAAATGGTCTAAAATTTGGAACTGTTGGAAAAATTATTGATGGCGTTATTGTTAAAATTGAAGATGATGGAGAAATATTATGTAAGGGACCAAATGTAATGATGGGATATTATAAAGATCCTGAGCAAACATCACAAGTTATGAGTGGAGATTTTTTTCATACAGGAGATATTGGAATAATTGATATGGATGGTTTTTTAAAAATTACTGACCGTAAAAAAGAAATTTTCAAAACATCCGGAGGAAAATACATTGCACCACAGGTACTTGAAAATGAATTAAAACAATCTCTTTTTATCGAACAAATTATGATTGTTGGAGAAGGAGAAAAAATGCCAGGAGCAATTATTCAACCTAACTTTGAACATGTAAAGTTTTGGTTTAATGAAAACAATATTCAGTTTGTAGATAATTTAAGTTCAATCTGTAATAATATGGTGCTTATGGGAAAAATTGAAAGTGAAATAAGATTACATGATAAAAAATTTGGCTCCTGGGAACAGGTTAAAAAATTTAAATTAACTGATGATATTTGGTCAATTGATGATGGCCAATTAGCTCCTAATCTAAAAGTAAGACGTAAATTTGTTAAAGAAAAATATAGTACCCTAATAAATGAAATATATAATTAACCAAAAAATAAATCAATGAAAGAAAGTGCATTAAAAGGAGGTGAATTTTTAATTAAAGAAACGGAATCCCATGATATCTTTACTCCTGAAGATTTCACTGAAGAACAAAAAATGATGAGAGATTCAGTAATTGAATTTGTTGATCGAGAAATTGTTCCTGCAAGAGAGCGCCTTGAAAATAAAGATTTTTCACTTACAGAAGAGTTAATGACAAAAGCAGGTTCCCTAGGATTTCTGGGTGTAGGAGTTCCAGAAGAATACGGGGGAATGGGAATGGATTATGTCTCTAGAATGCTAGTTTGTGATTATATTTCTGGAGCATCAGGGTCTTTTTCAACTCCGTTTGGCGCACACACTGGAATAGGAACTCTTCCAATAGTACTTTATGGTTCTGAAAAGCAACTAAAGGATTATGTTCCAAAGCTGGCTAGCGGAGAATGGCTTGCATCTTATTGTTTGACTGAGCCTGGGGCTGGATCTGATGCTAATTCAGGAAAAACAAAAGCCGTTCTTTCAGATGACGGCACTCACTATAAAATAAGTGGTCAAAAAATATGGATATCAAATGCCGGATTTGCTAAGCTTTTTATAGTTTTTGCTAGAATAGAAGATGATAAAAACATAACCTCTTTTCTAGTACCTTATGATCCTGATAATGGCATAACCTTAGGTGAAGAGGAAAAAAAATTAGGAATTAATTCATCATCAACAAGACAAGTTTTTTTTAATGAGACAAAAGTTCCTATTGAAAATATTTTAGCCAATAGAGGCGATGGATTTAAAATTGCAGTTAATGCTCTAAATGTTGGTCGAATTCAACTAGGGGCAGCTTGTCTTGAAGCTCAAAGAAGAGTTATTTCAATTTCTGTGAAATATGCAAATGAAAGAATTCAATTTAAAAAACCAATTTCGCAATTTGGAGCAATTAAAGAAAAACTAGCCAGAATGGCTACGACTTGTTATGTTGGCGAATCTGCTACATATAGAGCAGCAAATGATATAGATAAAAAAATATCTTCATTAAAAAAAGATGGTTTAGATATGCAAAAAGCTGAGCTTAAAGGCGCGGAGGAATTTGCAATTGAATGTTCAGTTCTTAAAGTTGCAATCTCTGAAGATGTTCAAAATACATCAGATGATGGTATTCAAATTTTTGGAGGTATGGGCTTTTCTGCTGAAACTCCGATGGAATCAGCTTGGAGAGACTCCAGGATAGGAAGGATATATGAGGGGACTAACGAGATTAACAGAATGCTTTCTGTTGGAATGTTTCTTAAAAAAGGAATGAAGGGCGAATTAGATTTAATGGGTGCTGTATTAAAATGTAAAAAAGAAATTGACGATTATGGAAATTTTGATGAAAAGGAAATTTTTGGAGAAGAAAAACAAGTTCTTAAAAATTTGAAGAAAGTGTTTCTTTTACTTTTAGGAAATTCAGTAGAAAAATTTGGCCCAAAAATTGAAGAAAGGCAGCAGGTTTTACTTTCATTGTCGGATATGCTAATTGAGATTTATTTTTCAGAATCTGCAATACTTAGAACAGAAAAAAACATAGCTAAGAAGAATGATCAAAATATCCAAATAATGATTACTAAACTTTATCTGTTCGAGGCTGTAGAAATAATACTAAAAAAAGCAAAAGAAATAATCCCTTCTATTTCTGTAACAGATAAAACTAAGGACATTCAAAAATGTATTGAAAAACTTTGCAGTTATAATGTACCCAATGTAATTGAACTTAAAACAGAAATTGCTGACAAGATAATATCAGAAAACAAATATTGCTTTTAAATTATTGAGGAAAACTTAGTAGTAATTATCGATTTGGAGTCTTTTATATAAGCCTCTATTATTTCTCCTGTATATACTAAAGTCAAATATCACAGAAAACTCAAAAATACTTGGCGAATATACTTTCCCTGGTTGTCTAAATGGAAAATTATAATGTACTCCAAAATCAAAATTTTCAAATGCTAAACCTAACGTCATTCCAAAATTATTTAACCCAAAAGAGTTCACTGATCCAGCCTGTTGAGTAAGACCAATTGAAAATTCGCCTAGTTGAAAATCTTGAGCTAACCCGATGTATATGGCCTCTCCGGATTTTACAATGTTTGCATAAGTAAATAAATATGAGTATCTGGGTAAAAATCTTCTTTCATAGGGGTTAATATCAAACTCGTAACCTCCTTGAATTCCAATCTGAATTGGCATAGTGATATCAGTCTCTTTGTTAAAGGAAATATTTGGTTTTCTAAGATGTTTTAAAGTTAGTCCAACTAAAAATTCTTCTGAGTGTATCAAAAATGATGCGCCAAGATCGAATTCGCTTACACTAGATATCAAAGGGGCTAAGGGATCAGCAGATTGAGTCGCTATAAAACCACTGCCCAAACTACTAGTTATTTGATCTTCAAAAAGAAGGTTATTTACATCAACATTAGAGCTTATCATTCCAATTGTAACAGAGGGCAAAAAGAAAGTGTAATTCGAAAGTTGAAGCTTATAAATATAACTAAGGTTTGCAACACTATTAACCATCCCAATATTACCCATTTTAAACTGATTAATATCAATACCGATAGAAAAATTATTGTCCTGAAAAGCCATTGATCCAAAAAAGTATCGATTGTCAAGAGTATTAGCATCATTTACCTTCAGTGAACCGTACAAAACTCCTACTCTATTTAATTGATTCATTCCAAAATAGCTAGGATTTGCCTTTTGCATATATTTTGTTTGATTTACAATGTATTCCTCCTGAGCAAAAGAAAATTTGCAAAACAAATAAACAAATAGTAATATATATAAATTTCTAAAATCCATCATCTAATTATAATAAATGTACCACTATATACTGGTATTTGTTCCCCATAATTTGTCTCTCCTGTAGCTGTATAAATATAATATGGAGAATGAGTGGCCTCTGATCCATTCAACGT
>CEOP01238113.1_pt1 | contig 10843 bp, 3 predicted proteins | sample 361301 | NCBI WGS metagenome assembly CEOP01 (sample SAMEA2619548, study PRJEB7988) | marine metagenome | biome: marine biome (ENVO:00000447); feature: deep chlorophyll maximum layer (ENVO:xxxxxxxx); material: "saline water (ENVO:00002010), including plankton (ENVO:xxxxxxxx)" | depth 55 m
TTATCTAAATTTAATTCAATTGAATCACCTATATCAAATTCCTTTTTTACATTAACTTTTTTATTTATACTATTTTTTTTTAAATCAGTTTTGTTTTTTTGATCTTTTTTTGAAAAATCTTTTAAATTAAATGATCCAGATCTAATTTTATTATAGAGTAACTTATTTCCAAGAGATTTCCATCCCTTTATATCAATAAAATCATCAACTTTTAATGATTTTTTTGTTAAAGCACCATTTTTAAAATATTTAAACTCAATAACTGCATTATTTTCTAAAGTTAAAAATTCCAATTTTGATCCCTTTTCAATAGAAATAAAATAAAATTTTTTATCAGTAGATGTAGTTTCTAATAAGAATCTTTTGATATAAAAACATTTCAATTTTCCATTAAAATAAATAACAGAAATCGATGAATTAGAGTCATGCTTTTCGATTGAATAAATTTCAGAATTATCAAATCTATTAGTTAAATCAAAATTTAATAATTTATAGCTACCATCTTTATAAAAAATAGAAATTAAATCATCACCGGTAAAATTACCTACTAAAGTGCCTATCCCATCAGAGTTTAATTTACCAATAGAATCATCATACCAAACATCAACACCTGAAAGTGTTGATACTCCTAAAGTTTTATGTTTTATTGATCTTATCTTATATTTTGATAAAATATTTCCTTTAGCAGACTTTCCTTTTATATCTAAATTCCCAAAATCAAATTCAAAAATCTTTTTTCTAGCTTTTTGAGATGAATGAATAAATACATTAATAGTTTCAGACTCTCCGTTTTGTCTATTTTCAAAATATAAAATTTTAGAATCTTTATTTCCAGTAGTTATATTATATAATCTCTCTCTTGTTGAAGATAGAACTTGAAATCTTTTCACAAATGAAAATTTAGATTTTCCATCAAAATAAACAGCATTATATACCATTCTAGAATCGTTTTTTTTCCAAACATGAAGGTTTATAATATTTTTACCAACAAATACTTTTTCATTTATTTTAACTACTTTGTAACTTCCATCACTACAAAAAACAATTATATCATCTATATCAGAACAATTACATATATATTCTTCTTTTTTAATTCCAAAACCTATAAAACCTTCTTTCCTATTAACATATAATTTTACATTATTAGCTGCTACAGTTTTTACTTTTATAGTATCAAATTTTGTAATTTCAGTTTTTCTTTCATTACCATCACCATATTTATTTAAAATATCATAATAATATTGAATTGTGTATTCAACTAAATTATTTAAATTTTTCTGAGTTTTATCAAGGTCGTTTTCAAGTTTTTTTAAATATTCATTAGACTTATTAATGTCATACTTTGAAATTCTTTTGATTTTAATTTCTGTCAACTTAACTAAATCATCTTCTTTTATTTCTCTATAAAAATTTTTCTTATGTGGATCAAGTGATTTATCAATAGTTTTTAAAACAGATTCCCATGTTTCACACTCTTCTATATTTAAATAAATTTTATTTTCAATAAAAATTTTTTCAAGATTAGAGTATAATATTTTCTCCATTAACTCCTTCTTTAATATTTCTAACTCTTTTTTTAAAAGCTTTTTAGTCAGATCTGCTGAAAACATTAAAATATCTTTAACTCCGATAAATTTTGGTTTATCATCAACTATTACACAAGCATTAGGAGAAATAGACACTTCACAATCAGTAAATGCATATAAAGCATCAATAGTTATACCAGGAGATTGATTTTTTGCTAAGTAAACCAATATTTCAACATCCTGAGCAGTGTTATCAATAACTCTTTTTATTCTAATTTTACCTTTATCATTAGCTTTTATAATAGAATCAATCATTTGAGAAGTTGTTACACCATAAGGCATATCACTAATTATAAGAGTAGATTTATCATATTCTTTTATTCTGGCTCTTGCGCGTATTTTACCTCCTTTTATTCCATTATTATAGTCAGTAATATCAATTAAACCTCCCGTTAAAAAATCAGGATATAGCTTAAAAGATCTATTTTTTAAATAAGAAATGCAGCATTTAATCAACTCAATAAAATTATGAGGAAGTATTTTTGTTGAAAGTCCTACTGCAATTCCCTCAGCACCTAACAATAATAATAATGGAAATTTTGATGGTAATGTTTCGGGTTCATTTTTTCTACCATCATATGATAATTTCCATTTAGTAGTTTTATTGTTAAATAAAGTCTCTATTGTAAATTTTGTTAATCTAGCCTCAATATATCTGGAAGCTGCCGCTTTATCACCTGTTCGTATATCACCCCAATTTCCTTGAGTATCAATTAATATATTTTTTTGACCTAAATTGACTAATGCATCACTAATTGAAGCATCTCCGTGAGGATGAAATTGCATTGTGTTTCCAATAATATTAGCACATTTGTTGTATCTACCATCTTCTACCAAATTCATTGAAAATAGAATCCTTCTTTGAACAGGTTTTAAACCATCATAAATTGATGGAATAGCTCTTTCTAAAATTACATATGAAGCATAGTCCAAAAACCAATTTTCATACATTCCAGATACTGGAAGTTCAGATTTTTTATTTGATATGTCGTTATTTTCTATTACGTTATCTTCCTTCATAAAATTTTAAGCAATATCTCTTTCTACTCTAAGTTTATCTATTATGAAATTTTGTCTTTCTAAGGTATTCTTACCCATGTAAAAAGTTAATAAATCAATTATTTTACTTTTTTCTCTAAGAATAATTGGTTCAAGTTTTATACTATCAGAAATAAATTCTTTGAATTCATTAGGTGATATTTCACCCAATCCTTTAAATCGAGTTATTTCATGTTTATTTCCTAAATTTTTAATAGCATTTTGTTTTTCAATATTATTATAACAATAAATTGTTTTTTTCTTGTTTCTAACCCTAAATAAAGGTGTTTCTAAAATGAAAATATGTCCTTTTTTTACTAAATCTGGAAAAAATTGTAAAAAATATGTTAGTAAGAGAAGTCGAATATGCATTCCATCTACATCAGCATCTGTAGCTATAATTATTTTATTATATCTGAGTTCTTCTAACCCATTTTCAATATTTAAAGCATGTTGCAATAAATTAAATTCTTCATTTTCATATACTATCTTTTTAGAATAACCAAAACAATTAAATGGCTTCCCCCTTAAACTAAAAACAGCTTGAGTTTTAACATTTCTTGATTTTGTTATAGAACCACTAGCTGAATCCCCTTCTGTGATGAATATCATCGTATCATTCTTTAATTCCTCATCACTTTTTTTATCATTAAAATGAACCCTACAATCTCTTAGCTTTTTATTATGTAAATTAGCTTTTTTTGCCCTTTGATTTGCAAGTTTTTTGATACCAGCAATTTCTTTTCTTTCCCTCTCTGATTGAAGAATTCTCTTTAAAAGCAAATCCGATGTTTCAGAATTTTTATGTAAATAATTATCTAACTCTTTTTTTATAAAATCATTAACAAAAGATCTAACAGTTTGTCCATCAGATGAAATGTTAGTAGATCCTAATTTAGTTTTAGTTTGTGATTCGAATACTGGTTCTTGTATTCTAACTGATATTGATGAACAAATACTAGCTCTTATATCTGTCGCATCAAATTCTTTTTTATAAAACTCTCTTATAGTTTTAACAATTGCTTCTCTAAATGCAGATTGATGGGTACCTCCCTGAGTTGTATACTGACCATTAACAAATGAAAAGTATTCTTCTCCATATTGATTGGTATGAGTCATGGCAAATTCAATATCATTTCCCTTAGCATATATAATTGGATATCTTATACTATCAATATCAGTTTTTCTCTCTAAAAGATCTAAAAGGCCATTTTTTGAATGAAATTTTTTAGCATTATAAGTAATAGTTAAGCCAGAATTTAAAAAAGCATAATTCCATAGTTGATCTTCTAAATATTCTGGTATAAAATGATAATTCTTAAAAATTTCATTATCAGGTTTAAATTCAATATATGTTCCATTTTTTTCATCAGATTTATTAATATTATTATCATTTTTAACATTTCCATATTCAAATTCTGCAGATTTAACTTTTCCCTCTCTAAAAGATTCAACTTTAAAAAATGAAGAAAGAGCATTTACAGCTTTAGTTCCAACTCCATTAAGTCCTACAGACTTTTGAAAAGCTTCTGAATCATATTTTCCACCTGTATTTATTTTAGATACACAATCAATTACCTTACCTAAAGGTATTCCTCTACCAAAATCTCTTATTTTTACAGCATCATTACTTATTTTTATTTTTATTATTTTCCCATAACCCATCATATGTTCATCGATAGAGTTATCAAGAATCTCTTTGATAAGTACATATATACCATCATCTTTAGAAGATCCGTCACCAAGTTTTCCTATATACATTCCAGGTCTTAATCTGATATGCTGCTTCCAATCAAGAGATTTAATACTATCCTCTGTATAAGTTGATTTATGATCACCCATTAGGGAAATAAAGATAAGAATGAATATTTATAAAATCATTCTTTAAAACTAAAAAAGATCAAATGCTTTAAGTCTAACTGAATATATTGGAACACTTGATCTAACATTATCTCCAATAAAGTTATTTATATATAATTCAATCGATGTTTTATCTAAAATAACTTCAACTCCAGCAAAAACCTCTACCATATCTCTTGAACCACCAATTAAAGCAAAGTAATCTGTTATTTTAGTTTTCAAACCAAAGGTATAAAAATTAGGTTCATCGCTAATCAAAACATAATTTCCACCTAAAGATATAATTAATTCACCTAAAGGAACATCATATGAAATGGTTCCAATTGTTGCTGTGCCAAAAGGATCAAATTTACCATCTTGAAATTGAAATTTCTTTTCATTAAACATACCTATTTTTGTTGATAAGCCAATCAATAAGTTTTTAGAATATATAGTGAATCCCGGCACTAAAGCAAAAAGGTATTGTTTGAAATTATTTGAAACCCAATTTTGATATAATGGATCAGATGTATCCCAAGCAGTTAAGTCAAATTTATCTTGAGAAATAATAGTTTTTAAAGCAAACATCATATTTACTTCTCTTGTTAATTGTTGTCTATAACCTAATGTTGCTCCCAAAGACACCCTTTTAAACATACTATTCCCATAAGAAAGTAAGTCTATACTTGTTTGAAAATGATTATTTGTAACTCTTCTAGAACTTCTAGTACCACTAGAAGATGAAAAATAACCTGGAGTTGGACAATATATTAAATTATCTGTCATTCTAAAACTTGCTGATACATAGCTAAGCCTTGAACTAAACCGTGTTCCTCTAATTGATCTAGTATCAAGTACAGATAACGAGCTTCTTCCATCTATCCCTGCCAAAGCAGGATTTACCAATAGAGTATTATCAGCCGATCTTAAAACCTCAATGTATTCTTGAGCCTTAAGAGCTTGAATGGAAATAAAAAAGAATAGTATTGTTATTATTTTTTTCATCCTATTTATCTAAGAACACCACACCGACAACATCACGTCCTTCTGTGGAGCCGTATTCTATTGGTTTTATTTGGTAAAAATAAAAATCTTTTTTCACTTCAATACCTGTTGAAGAGTTTGTTCCATCCCATATCATCTCATCATCCACTACTTTTTCAAACACCTTCCTTTGGTATCTGTCCATGATCAAAACCTCAAATTTAACATTATCTATGATTATATTCTCTAATTGTATCATTAATTGATCATTGAAATTATCACCATTTGGAGTAAAATAATTTGGTAATGTATAGTTAGGGTACTGTAAATTATCAATGGTAACAAACAATGAAGTCTCTCTTGACAGGCACCCTTCTTTGTCTTTAATGGTATACACCAACGTATCGTATTTATTAGGAGAGCCTGTATACGTGTAACTTACCGTACCATCTCCGTTAAGCACTGCACTACCCCACTTAGGAGGTTTTTGAATCGTTAAAGTTGATGTATCAAGGTCTGAGTCTATATCAGAATCATTCTGTATAAGGTTAACAAGAGATGTTACAGGAGTCTTTTTTCCATCTACAGTCAATGTATCATCTACTGTGATAGGACAATCATTAATAGCAAAAATAGTAATCGTACAAGTAGAAGGAGGTAACGTATCACATACCCCATCTGAAAGCCTATAACTCAAGACTACCTGTTCACTACCAGGAGCAGGTGTAGAAAGTTGATTAGGTGCTATGTAAACAAAATCTCCGTTATTTTTTAAAGCAAGAGTACCAACGATGGTAGAAGTATCGGTAAGTAAGGTAGTCGTTAAAAAGTCACTTTCAACATCAAAGTCATTGAATACAAGCGTAGAATCTATCGTATCTCCCTCGTTGATGAAAAACACTTCATTTTGAGGTACAGGACAGTCATTTATAGGGTTAATACATAGGGTAACCAAGACTGTATCGCTGTTAAAATCACCATCCGTTACATAATAAGTAAAACTATCTAAGATAGTCTCACCACCGTCATGGACGTACGTATAGGTTCCATCTGATTTAAAGTCTAACGTACCGTTAGAAGCATTAGTAACTAATATAGCCTCTAATGTATCTATAGGAGGCATATCTTTAGCATCAGCGTCTGTATCGTTGCCCAACACACCTGTAGCTAAAGTTAGCTTTTGTAACGTGCCACCCTCATCAATACACTCAGGTGAATCAGCATTAGCGACAGGAGGAACATCAGCAACAGAATCTATGGTAATGGTAGCCACATAAATTGCATCATCACACTCTCCATCACTTAAGGTATAAGAAAACTCATCTATGAAGTTCTCGGTATGATCATGAGTATATTTAAATGAGCCGTCAGGGTTTAAAACAAAAGTCCCTGAATCTAAATCATGGAACTCTGGTGGGGTAACCAAAGTAGCAGAAAGAGTCTCACAGGTATTATCATCAGTATCATTATTTAAAACTCCTAAAAGCTCTGGAATAGAAACTGTACCACCTTCTGTAACAGAATAATAATCCCCTTCTCCTACTGGGCACACATTATTGATGTTAATAAATACCGTATCGTAGTTTAAAATAGCTGAATCATTAGGATGGAAGAAGTTGCCTGCCCCATCACCATCACGTACCATATAAACAAAAAAGTCTTGATTAGGCGTATCACTACAGTCATGAACATAAGTAAATGTTCCGTCAGTGTTAAGCGTGAATATACCAGCATTAGCCTTATCATGATGAGCAGGATCTGTAACCTTATAAGCAAAAATAGAATCGCAAACCTCTAGAGTAACATCATTATTAAGAATGCTTTTGGTTAAATCCACTACCAAAGTATCTTGTTCATTTACCTCAAACGTATCTTTGTTTACAATAGGAACATCATCAAATACATTAAGAACAATTAGCGTAGTACCTACCTCTTGATCTTCCCCATCGTTAAGTACATACTCTATCGTGTCTCTAGGCTCAGTAGAAACACAATTATGTGTATATTGAAACGCACCATTACCCTCAAATTGATTTACCACACCGTAATTAGGATAATTATCAGGTATACGAGTAGCAAAATACAGGGTATCACAAGGGTTAGGGTCTGTATCGTTAGCAAGAATACTTACTGTATCTGGAACTGTAGGTGATATGGTAACCGTTCCTCCTTTTCTTACAGCGTATGCATCGTTCACGCCAACAGGAGGCTCGTTAACGATGTTGATGAATGCCGTATCTCTAGTAGGGCCATCGTATTGCCCGTCATTAATGGTGTAAGTGAAAAAATCTTGGTTAGGAGTATCAGAACAGTCGTGTGAGTAAGTAAAACGACCATCACTACATATCACGCCAAAAACCCCAGGCGCATCAGGACAAGATATGTTACCGTTCGAAGGAGGAAGGAATATATTTACAGTTAAATTATCTCCAGGGGGCACTTGCACACAATCTCCAACACAAGAAGGAGAACCTTCGTCATTATCATTTACAAGAACACCATCAGCAACACCAGCATCTGTTCCAAGAACATCTCCAGCAGTGAAACTGCCGTTCTCAATCACTGAATACGTGTCCTGAACAATAACAGGAACATCGTTGATAGGCGTAATCGTAAATGAAACCGTGGCAGGAGCACTAGTACATGGAACTCCTGTAATACCATCAACTGTAACATCAGTTATGGTATAAGTAAATTGATCTGTTAAAAACTCATCTCCATTACTAGTATACCTAAACGATCCATCCAAGCAAATGCCGTTATCAGGAACTTGAGGAACTCCAGGTGCTATACATGATAAGGTTCCACGAGGAGGAGTGACTATCGTAATGGGTAAAAGAGCAATATCATCTTCCACATCAGAATCGCCAACTTTCAAACCATTAGCAGCACTTATATCAATGAAATTATTAACACCTTCTTCAACTATTGGTCCATAAGGACCCTCATCATCTGCAATAGGACAATCGTTAACTGGATTAATGTTTATTGTGACATCAAATGGTCCTGATGCTGGACATCCATCCTGATCATTCAATGTATATTGAAACTGGTCTGTGAAATTTTCTGTATCATTATGAATGTAGGTAAAACTCCCATCATTATTTAATGAAAATACGCCATTATGAAAATTAGGACCATTTCCAGGGACAACAAGTGTCGCAATTAAATCATCTTGAGGAGAATCAGTATCGGTATCTGCAGAACCAGCTTTTTTTATAACTCCTTGATTCACTGGAATCACATTATTAGAACCTTCATTAAGACTATATGTATCATCTAGGCCATTTGGACAATCATTAATAATTAAAGCTTTTTGAGGAGGAAGAGCAGTATCATCACACTTAAAATTTGTTGTAAGTTGTACTCTATAGAGATAGGCATCCATAGAATGAGGGGCGCCAGTTATAGTCAATTGATTCGTATTCACTCCCGAGTAAACCCCTCCATTTGCAAGATTATTCCAACTTATACCTTGATTCTCTTGCCATTGGTAAAGTACTGCTCCTGTGGCTGTTGCGTTAACAGTATACTGTGCATTACCCCCTTCATTGATAGAAGCATCAACTGGAGCTGAATTTACAGTTATCGGAGAACCTGGTTCTAAAAAATCACTTACCCCATTTGCATCTACATCTACATTTGGAATTGGATCTTTATAACCTTCTGTAAAAGCGTTTTCTTTTACTATACAATATTCCGAAAACCTTATTGCATGAACATTATTTGAACCACCAGTAGCAGCAGTAAATCCAAAATACACATAATTTGAAGTAGGAAAAATATCTGCGTTGATGTCTCTATTAAAATTTATTCGCTCTACCCCATCATAAGTTACTTTGAAATTATTTGTTGTAGCATCCCATTCAATAATGACAGGATGGAAATTTCCATCTTCTATATTACCCAAATCTACTACTGGATTTGCAGCATTTAAGGCATTGCCGTGATCAACTATGCCATTATAATTTATACCAACGTGATCATTTCTATGTACAGGGTCATCTCCATCATTAAACCAAGTATCAAATTCTACAGCAACACTAGGATTTATTGTTGCATATCCCAGTCCTCCACCAGTACTTCCTTGATTTGTTGAAAGTGGTTGTAAAACAAAAGCTATACCATCTGCCCCTGTTGCATTTTTACTACCTAGATTGATTGAAGCAGTAATTTTAAAATTTTCTCTCAAATCTATACGTTGTTTATTCCAAATCATACCTCTTTTATCACCAAGGGCCTCTGTTAATCTATAAGTATTATCATCAGCATTTCCAGGAACACCATCTAACCCATCTGGAAGAAATACAGCATTATGTGTAATGGCAGGAAAAACAAAGTCATTTTGTTCAAAATTATTACAATATGGAGATACAACACATAAAATTCTTCCATCATTATCTACCTGATCAACAGGAACATCACATAGCACACCATTGTTATCAGGATCAGGATAACCGGCTTCTATAACATCATTACATCCATCATTATCACTATCCAACTCTAGCCGGTTTGGTATTCCATCTGAATCAGCATCGCCTGGTTCTTGTGTATCCAAAATACCATCGTTATCATCATCTACATCTACCGCATCTGCTATACCATCTCCATCAGAATCTTGTGCCAAAATCTGATAATTTGAAAATAAAGTAAAGAAAATAAATAAATATAGAAATGAAAATTTCATATATTAAGTTAATAAAATCTGATAAAAAAACTAGTCTCTTCTTCTAAGATAAACATATCCTTTCAAAGGCTTTCTTCTACCATCCCCTAAGTCTAGGATATAGAAATACACACCTTCAGGTAATAGGTTTTTAGATTTTTTAGATATTCCACTAGCTTCAGTACCTAAAACATTCCTTTTTCCATCCCATTGATTGAAATATTTTTCTCTTTCATATACTTTGATTTCCCACCTATTGTAGATGGTGACTTTGTTATTTGGATATGGATCCAATCCTCTTATAACCCATGTATCGTTTGTTCCATCTCCATCAGGTGAAAATCCACTAGGAATATGGATATCATTGGGATATACTTCAAGCAATGCTTCTTCAGATATCACATCTTCTTGACATAGATAACTCGGGTTAGAAATCACAAGTCTATATCTATAAGTATCCATAAATAGCTCTAATGGCATAATAGTTAATTCTTTTGTTTTCGTTCCTTTATATGTTATTCCATCATTAATCGTGTCGGATAAGTTATTCCATGTTACACCATCATCTGAGCTTTCCTGCCACTGATATAGGAAATCTCCAATGTTGGTCTCTCCTTTAAGAATTAAGGTATCTTTTTCAGCCAAAGAGGTAAATGATACTGGTGATGAGAGAAGATCTATCAAGACTCCAGCTTCTAAATAATCTTTGATCCCATTTTGATTTAAATCA
>CEOP01083167.1_pt1 | contig 10841 bp, 5 predicted proteins | sample 361301 | NCBI WGS metagenome assembly CEOP01 (sample SAMEA2619548, study PRJEB7988) | marine metagenome | biome: marine biome (ENVO:00000447); feature: deep chlorophyll maximum layer (ENVO:xxxxxxxx); material: "saline water (ENVO:00002010), including plankton (ENVO:xxxxxxxx)" | depth 55 m
GTAATCAACCATCATCAATGCATAGTCGCTCGGGTCAATGTCGCCATCTTGGTCGGTGGTATAGAACGTATCAGCATAATACTCGAAGTTCAGTGAAACGAAATCTCCACCCATGTTTGTGAGGTCAATATTAGGAATCGTTAGCGTTTCGTTTGCCCATGCGTCATCGTATCCATTTGTAGATGTGTCACAAGGGTGACCAAACCAGTATGCTGGGCTGTTGAAAATCTTTGTAGAGCATGAGTTCTCGTTGTAGATGACTCCCTTTGGATTCTGGTTTTCTTCATGCAGGTACCCCGCACTACCGCCAGTAAAGTCTTCTTCACAAACTGCGGGATTTGCATCTGGGCCACAGTACACATCGGAAGGTGTTGCAGAATAGACGATTGCTTCAATGTCAAAGTCAACTGCAGTATTTCCCCAGTTGTTGGTTGTAACACCGATGTCAAAGGTACCTTCAGCGTACAATCCACCTGGATTGAATCCTTCAATTCCCTCAACGGCTGGGTCGAATAAATTGAAAGGCGTTACGAATCCGATCGCATCATCATTGATGCCTTGCTCATCCCAAGCATTGTTGGAAATGATAGCAGAAATTCTGTAGGTTGTATCGTTAAGCAGGTCGGCTTGAATCGATGCAGTGACTTCTTGACCCGGTTGAAGATTACTTAACGGACCTATCGTATCTGTAAGGACTTGAGGGTTGGGCAGGAAGGCGGTGTTTTGCTTCCATATAGTGAGGTTGTCAACTGCGTATCCGTCACGTCCAGACCAACGGCTTTCATTGTCATCTGCTGTTGAACCTTCAAACCCAGTTCGGAATCGGAAACGAACATCCACAGTTTCTCCAGCCCAATCGGATAGGTCAAAAGAACCCAATCCTTCTTCGGTGAAATTGTTCCAACCGTAGTAAGTTCCTGAACTGTAAAGGCCGTAGTAAACGATGTTTTCTGGAGCAGCACCCCAAGCGTTTTGCTTGAACATTCTGTCCATATCGAATCCACCCCACATTGACATGCCCGAAGCGCAGGCGCCCGAGAGCGCAGCTTGTCGTGGGCACCCAATGAGGCTCCATCCAGTCTCTTCACTTCCAATCTCAATGATTGCGAGGTCGTCCCAAACATCGCCGACGATGAATCCATTCGCATCAGCACTGCCAAGGGCGCCAAGTCCAAGGTGTTGGAAGAGTTCAACGCTCATAAAGGCACGATCAGCGCCAGTGAGGTCAACATCTTCGAGAACCATTGCATCGTCCCAGTTCTTCCCATAACCGGACCATTCGTCTCCGGATTGATTGGTTTTCATGTTACCTGCCCACATAAAGTTGGTCGGGTTGAGGTAGTTTGCCGAGGAATTCGGTCCATTATTTCCTGTTGAAGCTCCGGTTGAGTGATTGGTTTCAAGGTGCCAGTTTGTGGCTCCGTCGATGTATTCTTCAAAAGCCCAGTTGCAGCCTGAACCACACCCTGTTTTGACTTCTGGAGTGTCCCAATCGTTGGAATAAACGGTTGCGTTGGTTGAATTCAACTCGTCAACAACTTTCAGGGTAACTTCTAGGTCCGCAGTTTGTCCGTTAAGAGTATCCATTCCAGTGTTGGTTACGGTCACGTTGATGTCTCGGTTACCTTCTCCAACTGCACCGAAGAATCGGTCAACAGGTGAAATGTCAAGGCCGGTAACAGCGAGGTCTTTGTTGTCCATTTCAACGATGGTAAGGGTGTCGTATTGCCCATCCCATCCGAAGTTGTCTCGCCATCCACCAAAGTTGTACTGTGTGTGTCCAATAACGAGGTCTTCCGCAGAGGATACTCCTCCGGACAGCTGGCCGACATCAACCGATGAAGGTCGACGGCTTGTAGGGTAGGAAAGGGGGCTAACATGCCCACCGTTTCCATCAGAGAGTGTCACCTGAATGGTGGTTGGGTAGTTGAGCCAGAAGTTGGATGTACTTCCACCAGCCGAGTCCGTGGTGTTCTGTTGGTAAGCGATAGTTGGGTTGACGAAGTCAGGTTCGCCATCACCGTTGAGATCGTGAAGACCGATCGACCAAGAAATGTACGGGCCGAAATATGCTAATTGAGGCGTTCCGAAGTTTCCTTGTGAACTCGCTTGAGAATAGGTGATATTTTCTAGGCCTTCATCGACCATGGCAATGGTGTCAATGTATCCATTTCCACCTATGTCTGCAATGGCAAACACGTTAAAACTGCCACCTACGGATTGAAGATTAACCACGTCTGTGTTGGCTTGGTTGGTCCCGTAAGTGTAGGAGATTGGGTACCCCGGTGCGACACCTGAAGCGGTACAATCGTATTCAATGATGGTCACGTTGTCGTTGTTTGCAGGGGTTGTCACGGTGCCAGTGGAGTAGTCAAGGCCTTCCTCTCGCATCAAGAAGATGTCATCGTCGGTGCAACTTCCAGTGATGCTGCTTTGACTTTCTCCCCAGTCGCCGACCTCAATTTCACGGTATGTGTTTTGAGTGGAAGCGCCAAGTGTTGTTACCGTTCCTTGAGTGTTGGATGTGATTGGTCCAGCGTAGGTGACGACACGCTGATTTCCTGGCGTAACGTCAGTGATATCCAAGACGTAGATGTCGTCATCGCCAGATTGGTCAGCGTTTCCGACCGTCATGTCCCATACCCAAAAGTGAGTAAATCGTTCTCCGATGGTCCAGTCTTTTTGCCCACATCCGCCATTTTCAATGATGGTGATGTTTCCTGGCTCGCCTGCTGGTTGGCCTTGGTCATCGGTTTTGAACGGGTTGTTCTTTTGGTAGATGACGATGTCAGGTGCGTTATCTCCCGTAAATTCACCAACCTCGACTTGTTCTACGTTAGCAAACTCGTCCCAGTCAGCGTTTCGGCTTTGATTCCCTGCGACCCACACGTCATCACGCTCGCTGAAGTCACCATTGCCATCATTCCAAAGAATGCTCAGGGTGTGTGTTCCTTCAGTTGCAATGGCAAGGTCGTTGTTGCCGTCACAGTCAAAATCACCAATGGCGATATCAACAGGGTCTCGGTTTGTTGTGTATGTGCGTGAAACTGAGGCGCTGGCAGTAGTAGCGAGGGCAGCAGTCGTGCTCAATATCATCAACAGCGACAGAAATAGGCTGCGGGCTCGGGCTCTAGAGAGGTCATTTTTAGATAGCATAGACATCACTTCATCCGACCCAAGCCCTGTTTCAATATAATGCCTTTGTAATCCGGTTCCCCCTCAATCGCGGCGCAGGGCTACCTTTTTGTTCAAAAAACAGCAAAAAAACAATAAAAACTCCCTTTGGGAATTTTGTTCAAAATCTACCAGCAAGCCACTTGGGAGAGGGCCCCCATCCAACGGCATTTCCGCCGTGAATCTTAACCAACTTTCCAGCTGCAAAAAGCGATTCAAGCCAAACCTCCAGGGTTGTGCCCTCGCGGCCCCCTAGTTTTTTGCTGGCGATTTCTTCAATATCTTCAGTTTTGAGTGCAGTCCTACCGTGATCTCTCACGACAAGTTGGAGCAATTCTCTCAACCAAGCCTCGGCCATAGGGTCGACGCTTGTTGCTCCTTGGACTGGATGAGGGGGATCCATGTCGTCAAGCATTTCCATGAGTTCTATTGTATCGGGTTTTATGGGAGGCTCAAGACCGACTTCAGCGATTTTTGCTGAAAGGTCCAATTCCCCAATCGGTCGTCGCACGATTGGGATTCTCGAAGGGTCAGGCTCAGGCCCCATGTCTGCGGGTTTCTCATCGATTGGAGCGTCTTCCATCTCAATTTTTACCCCAGCTTTTTGCCGTTCTTTGCTGACGCTTGATAGGCCGGTTGCTTTGACTTGAGTTCCAACCGGCATGGTCCAACCTACACTGATCAAACCGAGTTCTTCCACATGCTTGTTGACCCAATCAACATCGCCCTCAATCACGACATTGACATCATGGTCGTCGGAGCGAAATCGGTACCGAACATTTCCCCGAAGTTTACTCATAGTTTCCGCCTCAATGTCCTTTGTATTGAATGTAGTGGCTTTTCTACTGACCTTCGGTAGCCATCTGCCTCAAAACGGTATGCAAGATACCTCCATTGCGGTAATATTCAACTTCAACAGGAGTGTCGAGACGAACTTGAACTTCAAAGGATTTGACACTACCATCGGGTGATTTCGCTTCTACAGTCATCATTTGGAGCGGTTTAACCTCGTCAGTAATTTCTATTGAAAAGGTTTCATGACCGGTGAGTCCGAGGGCCTCATGACTTTCCCCCTCTCTGAAGGTGAGTGGAAGGACGCCCATGCCCACGAGGTTTGAACGATGGATTCGCTCAAATGAGGTGGCAATCACGGCTTTAACTCCAAGTAAATAGGTGCCTTTGGCTGCCCAATCTCGAGAAGACCCTGTTCCGTATTGGCTACCAGCCAGCACGATCTTTGGGGCTTGAATCTGTGCAGCATCGTATACTGACATGACTTCACCGTTTTCATGGTTTAATGCATAACCTCCTTCGGTACCGGGGGCCATTTGATTCCTAATTCGGACGTTTGCAAAAGTCCCACGCATCATAATTTCATGGTTACCTCGGCGGCTACCAAACGAGTTGAAATCTTTCTTTGATACATTTCTGTGCATCAACCATGTGCCCGCAGGGCCGTCTTTGGGGAATGAACCAGCTGGAGATATGTGGTCTGTTGTGATTGAATCTCCAAGTTTTAGGAGAACGTGTGCGTCGTGTATGGATTCAATCGGTTTCGCCTCGGGAGACAATCCTGTAAAGAACGAAGGCAATCGGATGTAAGTTGATTCGTCTTCCCAGGGATAGAGTGGGCTCGCTGCGGCAGGAATGCTGTTCCAGCGAGGCTCATTCATGGCGTCAGCGTAGCGTTGACGGAACATTTCTGGCGTGATGACGCCCATGGCCTCAGCCAACTCTTCATCGGTTGGCCAGACCTCTTGGAGCATGACAGGATTTCCTTCTAAATCATAACCCAATGGTTCGGTGGAGAGGTTGATTTCCAATGTCCCGGCAATGGCATATGCTACGACCAAAGGAGGACTTGCGAGGTAGGATGCTTTCACCTTCCCATGAACGCGTCCTTCGAAGTTTCTATTTCCGGAGATAACTGAACCTACAATCAATCCAGCATCGTCAATAGCAGCATCCACTGCTTCTGGCAACGGTCCAGAGTTTCCGATGCATGTGGTGCAGCCGTATCCTACAACGTGGAACCCCATCGCGTTCAGGTCTTCTTGAAGCCCTGTTGCTTCGTAATATTCTGTAACAACTCGACTGCCTGGTGCTAAAGAGGTCTTGACCCATGGTTTGACGGAAAGGCCACGTGCTCGTGCATTGCGGGCGAGCAAACCCGCAGCCATCATGACTCCAGGGTTGGAGGTATTCGTGCACGAAGTAATCGCAGCAATAACGACATCTCCATGATTAAGATCAAACCGTTCTCCGTCCATTTCTACAATCGAACTCTTGGACAGATCTTCTTGATTCAATCCGTGGCCGTGATGCCCAACTTCGTGAGTGAGGCTTTCAATGAAATGTTCTTTCATGTGGTGCAAATCCACACGGTCTTGCGGTCGTTTTGGACCAGCCAGGGCCGGAAGTACGGCATCAAGATTCAATTCCAATACCGCGGTGTATGATTTCTCATCATCATCATCTCCATACCACATCCCCTGTGCCTTGCAATAGGCTTCTACGCCGGCAATAGCACTGTCTTCTCGCCCAGTGAGGCGGAGATAATCCAGCGTGCGTTCATCGACAGGGAAGAACCCACATGTCGCTCCATATTCCGGGGCCATGTTGGCGATGGTCGCACGGTCTGCAAGCGTGAGCGCCTTCATTCCTGGGCCGAAAAACTCAACGAATTTGCCGACAACTCCGTGCTCACGCAACATTTCAACAATCCGCAACGTCATGTCTGTGGCTGTAACTCCGGGCTGTAAGTTCCCAGTGAGGCGAACTCCTACTACATCGGGAGCGAGCATGTAAATCGGTTGACCTAGCATGACGGCTTCAGCTTCGATTCCACCTACCCCCCAACCAAGGACTCCAAGTCCATTGACCATGGTCGTGTGTGAATCGGTTCCAACAAGCGTATCTGCAAGCCAAACTCCATCTTCTTGTCGTGCCACACTGGCTAAGAATTCAAGGTTGACTTGATGGACAATGCCGCGAGAAGGAGGCACTGCTTGGAAGTTTGCCAGGGATTGTTGACCCCATTTCAAGAATTTATATCGCTCCATGTTACGGTGATATTCAATATCCAAGTTCAGATCCAGAGCATTGCTGTGTGCGCCTGAAACATCAACCTGTACCGAGTGGTCAATAACAAGGTCAACCGGGACTTGCGGATTGACTTTCTCAGGGTCTCCGCCCATTTCGACCATGGCATCTCGTAATGCGGCGAGGTCAACAACAGCGGGAACCCCAGTGAAATCTTGAAGAATAACCCGGGAGGGTCGAAACGGGATTTCATTTCGTTCACCGTTTGGAGACCACGAGGCAATGTTGCGAACATCATCTTCAGTAATTAAGAATCCATCATGAGCTCTGAGTGCGCCTTCGAGAAGGACGCGTATTGAATAGGGGAGGTGTTTGGTGGGAAGCCCATTTCCATCCAAGGCGTCAAGGGCATAATAATCACCACCGACCTCTAATTGTCGGCGAGCGTTGAAGGGGTCAAGAGTGGCCATACATTAGTCCAAAACGCACCTGTCTATGAAGAAATCCCTTTCAAGCCATGGCAGGCTCATAGGGCGATAAGAACTCACCAGAATTTGTACCAAGGCGTGTATTCGCCGGCAACCTCAACCTTGACCAAGGTAATGTCGTTGGTTGGTTTGTCACCCGCGCAGACTCCTCCATCGCAGAGACTTGACATGATATCGATGTACTCAAAGCCGCCAGAGACTTGTCCAAATACAGTGTGTACGCCATCAAGGTGAGGCGTTCCGGGCGTTCCACCTGATTCAGCCTGCGGGTCGACGATGAAGAATTGAGAGCCACCGGTGTGTGGTGCGCTTGTTTTTGCCATTGAGAGGTGGTATGGATTGTGAACTCGTCCGTTATCAGCTTCGTCCTCAATTGTATATTGGGTCTGTGAGCACTCACTGGCCGAGGAAGCCTCTTGTCCGTTACAGTAACCAAAGAATTTGGCAGCATGGCCACCCGTCCCATCCCCGTTCGTAAAGTCTCCACCTTGCATCATGAAATCCTCAATCACGCGATGGAAAATTACGTTGTCATATTTGCCTTCCTGCGCCAACTTGGCGAAGTTTTCTACATGGATTGGAGCGTCGCCGGCAAAGAGTAGAACCATGACGTCACCGCTACCGGGACTGCCGTCGGGGTTGGTCCAAGTGAACGAAAGCTTGGCTTCGGTTGGTAGAGGTCCGCTTTCTGCATTCGAAGCGAGGTTAATCCCCGCAAGAAGCAGCAATGTTGCGATAAAAATCGCAGCAATTCCTGCGGGTGTTGGTGTTCCGTCGTTGAGCAAGCGAGGAAATGAAGTTTCTCGGAATCCTTTATCCTGCATTTCGTTGAGCAAATCGTTGTATGTACTGCTTGCTTTCTTATCTCGGGGCGCTTTTTTCACCGCTTCTCTTAGAAGGCTTGCGGCTTTTCTGTACTCTGAACGATTGCTGCGGCCCTTTGCGTTAAGCCATGTAGCGTGACCTGCCAGACGAAGGGTGGTTGGTTCGTCTCCGTTGGAGTCGGCCTCCCTCAATATCTTGAGCGCAGCCTCTCCTTTTCCTTTGTTGATTGCTTTCTCAGCTTTTTCCCACGCACTCGCTAACGCTTCATCCGCCATACCCTGCCGAAGGGCCACCCTGTTTTGAGCCTCACCCTTGGCCGAAGAGATTCAAATGAGTTATGGGAATTAGCGGAATGATAAGGCAACATGTTGAAAGGGTGCGTGACTACCCCGCCAATTCAAGAGGGAGTGTCCGCGACACCATGCCTCTTAGGGGAGTCACCACTCATGGACAAAATCATCAACGATTTCACCATCAATATTGCTACAGCAAACGGGACGGGCTCACAGTCAGCAAATCTCATTTTGCTTCAGTCGCTTTTTGAGATGGGTGTTCCAGTTAGCGGAAAGAATCTCTTCCCTTCAAACATTTCAGGGCTTCCAACGTGGTACATTGTTCGTTTGTCTGACAAAGGCTACCAAGCGCCAGGGGATCGCACCCACATCCAAGTGCTCGTCAACCCAGCGACTTGGGATGAAGACTTGGCTGCTGCTGAGCCAGGGACCGTCATCATTTGGAACAGCGATACAAAAAAGAAAACAGTTGAACGTGAGGACATCATTTCCTATCCAGTGCCTATGAGTTCATTGGCTCGTAAAATCAATCCGAAGATCGCAAAACTGGTCACCAATATTGTCTATGTTGGCGTTCTAGCGGAACTTCTTGGGATTGACCAAGAGTGCCTTGAATCTGCTGTAGCACGCCAATTCAAAGGAAAAGACAGCGCCATTGAATTGAACATTACTGCCCTTGGCTTGGGTCGTGATTACTGTAAAGAGAACCTTAGCAAAACGGACCCTTACACCACTGAATCACGAGAAGTTGACCGCCCACAATTTTTCATTGAAGGCAATGAAGCCGCCGCCCTAGGGGCGCATTATGGTGGCGTGCAACTGCTGGCATGGTACCCGATTACCCCGTCCTCTTCCATGGCTGAATCCATCATAGCATACATCCCCCGCCTTCGTGAAAATGATGATGGGCAGGCGAATTGCGCAGTTATCCAAGCTGAAGATGAACTCGCTGCTGCCGGAATGGTCCTCGGCGCAGGATGGGCCGGTGGACGCGGCATGACCGCAACATCAGGTCCGGGGATTTCACTCATGCAGGAATTCATTGGTCTCGCTTATTTTGCAGAAATTCCATCTGTATTTTGGGACGTAACTCGAGTAGGTCCCTCCACAGGACTTCCAACCCGGACGCAACAATCAGACATCGCTATGCTTTACGAAGGAAGCCATGGCGACACTCAGCACATCGTCCTCATACCGGGAACGGTAGAGGAATGCTTTGAGTACGGATGGAGGGCCTTTGACTATTCCGAGCGCTTCCAAACCCCGGTCTTTGGAATGAGCGACCTTGACCTCGGGATGAACCGTTGGGCTTGTGAAGGCTTCTCTTATCCAGATATCCCCATGGACCGCGGTAAAGTCGTACGAGACCAAAAAGCGTTTGACGCATTCGAAATCTTTGGCCGCTACTTGGATGTTGACGGGGACGGGATACCTTACAGGACCTTGCCTGGTTCTGGCATGGCACCTATACTCTACCGGGGTACAGGACACAACCCAATGGGTGTCTATTCTGAAAAGCCGGAGGATTACTTCAACCTCATGAAGCGCCTCAAGTACAAGATTGATAGTGCACGTGACGAGTTACCTGCTCCAATTCTTCGTGAAGAATCAGAATGCGAAGTTGGCATCATCTTCCTTGGAAGCATGGAAAATTCGATTCAAGAAATTGATGATATCCTCGAACAAACAGGTATGAAGGTCAGCCAGTGTCGTGTACGTGCTTTACCGTTCCACTCGGAAGTTGAAGGATTTATTCAACGCCATGAGGTGGTTATAGTCCTTGAAATCAATCGTGATGGACAACTTTACGGTATTCTTCGTCGTGAACTTCCAAATGATTTGGTGACCAAGGTTCACTCCGTTGCTTACAGTGATGGTATGCCGCCTCGTGCCAGAATTTATGCTGAATTGATCCAAGAAAAACTCGAGGAGGTGTCGCAATGAGTGAACGACCAGCACGACCAGCACGAGCAATCAAATTGAATGTACTTAACGAACCAAAGGACAGTTACACTGGCGGCCCGTCATCGCTTTGCCCAGGATGTGGCCACGATCAAATCTCAAACGTCATCATCACTGCTGCTTGGGAAAACGGAATTCAACCGCATCGTATTGCAAAGATGTCCGGAATTGGCTGTTCATCGAAAACCCCTGCATATTACCTTGGCCAATCTCATGGATTCAATACCGTGCATGGAAGAATGCCATCGGTTACAACTGGAGCATATGCCATCAACAAGGACCTGTTGTACCTTGGTGTTTCAGGAGACGGAGACTCCGCGTCGATTGGAATCGGCCAACTGATTCACGCCATCCGACGAAACATGGACATGGTCTACATTGTCGAAAACAACGGAGTCTATGGCTTGACAAAGGGACAATATTCGGCGACAGCGGATGTTGGCTCCAAGAAGAAGAAAGGCGCGACCAATGAAACTCAGCCAATTGATTTGTGTGCTTTGGCGATCAATCTTGGTTGTACCTTTGTAGCCCGTTCATTTTCAGGGTCCAAGAAGCAACTTGGGTCTCTTCTAAAGGCTGCAATGTCACACAAAGGCTTCGCTCTCATCGATGTCATTTCACCTTGCGTGACCTTCAACAATAACGATGAATCAATGCGGTCCTACGGATATGTAAAGGAAAATGAAATCACGTTGCACATGGCTGATTACATCCCACATTTCAATCCCGTAGAAGAAGTAGATGTCCCCGAAGGCCACTTTAGAGACATCACCTTGCACGATGGTTCAACCATCCGTTTGGAAACCATATCTGAAGAACACGATCCATCCGATCCAATGGAGGCTCTAAGTGCTCTCCATGATGCGGAGGTCAATGCAAAACACGTTACAGGTTTGCTCTACTTTGACGCTACCAAACCTTCGCTTGCTGAAGACCTCAACCTTGTTGACGCTCCTCTTCTTGAGGTCCCTGACGAGTCATTACGTCCTTCAAAAGCCTCATTGGAGGCACTCAATGCTGAATTTTTGGCGTGAGTATCCCACCGCATGCCCAATAT
>CEOP01146884.1_pt1 | contig 10834 bp, 16 predicted proteins | sample 361301 | NCBI WGS metagenome assembly CEOP01 (sample SAMEA2619548, study PRJEB7988) | marine metagenome | biome: marine biome (ENVO:00000447); feature: deep chlorophyll maximum layer (ENVO:xxxxxxxx); material: "saline water (ENVO:00002010), including plankton (ENVO:xxxxxxxx)" | depth 55 m
ATAGAGAATTCTTTATCCCAATCGCCGTAATTTGTTGTTACGCAATATTTCTTTCCGTATATGCTACCGAATTTTATGTAGTTATTTTTGTGTGTATCATCTTTGTATTTCTTTATTTTTTTGAATTCTAGCCATTCCTGTTCTGTTTTTATATTTGCTCCAGATGCTTCTTCTATGGCATTCTTATACTTTTCCATACCAGTTTCGTGACTGATAATGTAGGGTGGATCTGTGAGTATTAGATCAACGGAGTTGTCTTTTACTTTTTCGGATAAGAAGTGTAATCCTTCGCTATTTTGAACGTTCATTGTTTTTTATAAAGAAGACCATTTTTAAACCGATTTAGCCTTAAATTTTTTAGGGCTACCCTTCCACTGGAAAAGTTTTTCCCATACTTTTTTGCCAGCTCCTTTACCGGCTAGGCTTTGTCTTTTTTCTTTTTTTGCTATTAATTTAAAGTCTGGTGGTGCATGGTATTCGCTTACGAATACTGCGTTGTGTTTGGACCATTTTCGCACTGTGCTCCAGAATTCTTTGGTGTTGAAGTTGGGAGAGTATCCTGTAGTTCCAGCGTACGGTGGATCGCAGTATATTAGTTTACCTTTTCCGGGTTTAAGTTTTTTGTAGTCTTTGTGTAGTATTTTTGTTTTCATGAAGACTTTATTTTTGCGTAGTTTATCGTAGTATCGTTTTCTTTCTGCGGGGTAATTTTCTCTCCTGTTACATCTGCTTCTAACAGTATAGCTAGACCATTCAACGCCGTTAAAAGAGTATGTAAAAGCGGCTATGGCACGTTTGAAGCTGTGGTTCTTTTTATCATATTTTAGTTTGAACCACTGCTTTCTTGTAATGTTGGGGTATTTTAGTTTTTTATTTTGAACGCCCTTAAGAAGCGCTACTACTAGGGGATTAGCGTCGTAGGCTTTGTAGCTTTTTTTATTTTCAACGCGTCTTAAAATGTGAGCGTAACCGACGAAAGGTTCTATGTAATGTAGTCTATCAAATTTAGGATCATTTAGCACTTTTATTATGTGGGCGGCTCCTTTAGATTTCCCTCCTACGTAAGCCATTTTTACAAATAGCAAATAAAATAAACGTGCCTCAAAAGAGGACTTTTTATTTAACTGAGACCTCGTAGGTTCAGCATTTTTTTTATTTTTTATTTAATTGACACCTCGTAGGTTCAGCATTTCCACCTCATTATGGGTGTAACTGCTTTCCCTATATTTCTTGGTATCCTTCTTACGGAGAACCGAAGCAGCTTCGATGTCTTCCATGTTTGGAATGTACAGATTGCCGCCATTTTCCTCCTGGTCGTATCTGTACAGTTTTCGGAGCTTTCGCTTGCCAGTGACATTTAGAGTCCACAACGACTTGTTAGGTCTTTTTGACCCCTTCAGCCATTTAGCTTCCGCGTTTCTTTTACCCAGATTGGGGGATAGGAAAACTATCGGAAGTTCTTGGTCCCTAACAGAATCATTACGGGTAAAGAAACGGTTTGTGGCGTGAGGGCTGTGTTGGTATACAGCTTGTCTGAGACCACCAGCATTCTTTATTCCGTCGTCCGAGCGAACACCCCAGATACTGAGTCCTTCCGCTAGGATTGACTCAATCTCGTCGCAGATTTCCTTCTGGCTGAACCAACTCTTTCTCTCATAAAGTCTAGATCCAGCAATTTGAAGGATGTATGCTCTGATCACGATGTTTATCCTTCTGATAACCATCTTGGATCTCCGGTTGATGTCTATAGTCTCGAGAACTCTCGTTTTGAAGTTCTCGAGACTACACCATGTATTCCATAGAGCGTCATCAGATATGAAGTTCCCCCTGCGGAGTCTTCGTAATCCTCGTGTCGAAGCTCTTTCGGCATCTTGGAGAATCTGAATCGCGTTCGTTATGGTTGTCATTTTTAAGATTAAATCTTACTTTACGTATGCTATAAAGATAGTCTTTATTAGCGATTATTTGTTATAGTATTTCTCTGTGGTATTTTCTCACTCTTTGTGAGCTGCCTTGATGATTCTAGGCTTTTTCTTACCAATCTTTTGGTTGTAGATGTTGTTGAGGTCGTCCCAAGTATAGCGAATATCTAAGCCGTCACCGGTGTTCTGGTTGCAGGTAGAGCAGAATACTCCGAAGTATGGTCGGTGGTTCATACCGTTTGTGTATTCGCCGAATCTTATTGTGTGTCTGTCTGAGAACTGTATTCTTGTAGGACATTTCTCGCACAAATACAGGGGTAATCCTTCGGTGGTTTTAAAGTCTCCTTTTAGGTGATCGCCGAGTTCATCTTCTTCCATCTCGTTTGGGATGGTGGTAGTAATGTAAGCGTATTTTTCAGTAGTCATAGTGGTTATTGTTACGTGCCTCAAAGAGGGCTTTTTATGTAATTTTATTTAATTTTTGTGTGCTGGTTTTATTTGTCTTTGGCATTTCTTGGCTAAAGCGTCGTTTAATCCTTGCCAAGTTGTCCATGTATGGGTCTCTTCACCATTGGTTTCATCTAAGAGATTTGTATCAGCCCTTTGCCAGCAGTAAGCGCAATATGTTGCGAACCATGTCGAAGTTCCATCTGTCATCTCTCCGAAGCGAATTTCTTCCTTATTTTCGTAGGGAGTTTTTAGAAGACACCTATCGCAATGAAAGGTGGGTAGTTCTTTTCCTCTATTACGAAAACTATCTCCGTTTAGTATGTAGATGATGTCTTCTTTGCTTAGAGAGTCTGCGGTGAGTGTTTCCATCGCTTTTCGTTATATGATATGACGCTTAGTAGCTTTCTGCTTGATAGGAAGCACGGAACCTTACAACTAGTTTCCCTGGTATTTTTTACAGTAGGAAGAGGTTCACAAAAAATACCACAGGAACCCATTGTAAGGTTTGGTGCTTCGTATCTGCTAACATACTGCCTTGTAAGCTACAACGATGACCTTCCTCAACATCACACAGCAGCAGCTCAACGATGCTAGCTACGAAGACCTAGCTTGGTTGATGGAGAGCGTCTTCAACACTTACAAGGTTAAAGGTGCTTCTTGGGACAAGATAGACAAGGACTATCTCAAGGAAAAGTGCGAAGAGTGGCAGATTTCTTCTAAGGGAAAGACTGATGTTCTCGTAGAGCGACTGCAAGAAGCGCAGCTAGCCTATGAACGTGAACAAGGTCCTACTGTAGAGGATATAGAGTCCTCTAAGAAGCTTAACCAAGAGATGGATAAGAAGATAGTCAAGGCTAAGGCTAAGCTGGCTAAGCTAGCTAAGCTAGCTGAGGTTGAGAAGCCAGCTAAGAAGTCTTCTAAGAAGACCTTGGCTAAGAAGGACAAGGGTCCTACGGTAGCCGAGCTTAAGGAGGAAGCGAAGGAGCTTGGGATAAAAGGTCTTACTAAGTTGAAGAAAGACGAAATTATCGAAGCTATAGCTAAGGCTAAGGCTGAAGCTGACGAAGAGGAGTCTAATGAGAACGATGAAGAAGAAGGTGTTGAGGAGTCTAAGGAGAACGATGAAGAGGACACTGTGGTCCTGGAGTCTATGGAGGCTAAGGAGGACGAAGAGTCTGATAGCGAATCGGACGAAGACGAAGACGACGAAGACGACGACGAAGGCGACGACGAATACGTCGACGAAGGAGAATGGGTAAAAGGTGATGCACCAAATAGCTGGGTGAAGCCGTCTACAGGCCTGATCGTCTGGAGTGAAGAGAAACCGGAGTAGGGTGTGGTGTAACTAAATAAAAACAAAATAAAAAAGGCTAATACTTTTTAGCCGACGTAAATATAAACGTTTCATCTTATTAATATCAAAATGGAAGCATCTCAAAGAGCTAATCTTCTGTGGGAGCAGATCAAGGAGAAGCTCCAAGAGAGCCAAGCAGAAATAATGGCTTCCATTAAAACAAAGGATGGCGAGACTCAATCCGCAGGTAATAAGATGGAACGTTTTGTGGAAACAGTCCTAAAAACTCTAGGAGCCACATTTAAAAAGGCTGGGACACAACAATCCCGCGATTTTAGGAATGTTGGAGGAACTGGTCTAAATATAGAGGTAAAAAAAACCGATAACACGACCGTATTCTTCAACGACACCTGCCCAACACAAGGTCTCAAGTACATTGTAGCTTTCACTGGTTCTAAAGCCAAAAAATATAATCCGAGACTATTGTTTCTGGACGGCGAGGAGTTCGTTAAAGAATCTGAATGGCTACAGGATTACTGTAAGGCCTTAGAAGAGTTGAAAGACAAGTATGCGCGGGGTGTCAATAAAAAAAAACTGTCAGGACTAATGTCAGTTTACCCAAGACCTACCTATAGAGCCAACATCTCGACGTTCCTAGTAGAAACAAAATAAAAACAAAATAAAAAAAAATAAAAAAGGTTAATTTATTAACCGACGTAATAGCAACTAACAATGCCAAGCGTTACACGAAGTATGAGACGGGCTGATCCGTCTAGCCATGTCTTATGGACTCACTCTCCGCGGAGACTGCCGCCAAGAACGCATAATTGGCCGCCTTTACAGATGCCTAATGTGATTCGAAGTGATTTGGATGAAGTAATTACGGACGAGTCTATGGAGGACCCGGAATGGTGGTCTGGTTCAGTCGAAGAACCTTATACTCCGTCTAGTCCAGTGGTGATTCGCGAAGAACCTGTTACTCCACCAGCTCGTCCAGTGGTTATTAGACCGCTACGTCCACCCGAACGGTCGTGGAGGGTCGATGATGCGATCGTTCGTGATGAAGATTGGGAATGGATGTCAAGATTTCTAGATACTAGAACTCCAGAAAATATAGCGAATTTGTTGGAGTCTTCTTTAGCAGAAATAGGAGACGAAGAAATTAATAGTTGGAGGCGTGATATATTTGAAGATGTCAGGAAAGAGAATGTTCCAGACGAAGATGTGAATAAGGAGTTGCGGAGTATTATGAACTCACTGGATGAGGAGAGTGATAAGTTATCTGAAGGAAAGTATAAAGAGATGGTGGATAGTTTGAAGGTAGTGTGGGATAAGTTGAACAAATAGCTTTTTAAAAGCTACGTAAATAAAGTTGTAATTTTATCTTAAGACTATGGATTGTGAATATGATCGTTGTTCTATATTATCTATGACTGATTGGATAAAGCATAATACGAAGGAAATGATGGTGAAGATGAAGCCGAAGGTTTATGTTTACGGATGGGATGTTAAGGCTTATGAAAATTATGCCGAGATAGACGAGATATTGGGGACGCAACCGTTTTATGAGTTGAAGATGCGTTATGATACGAGATCGAAGACTATAACGAGGATAGAGAATAAGCAGTCGATTGGGGTGAAGAGGGTTAGGAAGTGAAACATAGTAATTAAAAAGAGTTCATTTTTGGGCTACGTTTATATTTTTTAATATACGTTTATAGTTAATAATGGTAATGTTAATGGGTGAAAATGTTATGTTTTTTTTTATAATCAATGTGGTGACATTGATGGTTCATTATGCTCTTCGGAAGCAGTATAAGAGTGAAAGTTATCAGGTGTTTATATGTTCTATTTTTATATCGACAATTTTTTCGGTTGGTCTTACGGATGTATTGAAGAAGACGATAAGGAGTGGGACAATTAGATTGAATGAAAGACGTTCTTATCAGCCACCTTTGTATATGGACAGACCTGTATATAATAACTATGGTAATAGCTATGGTAATTCGTATGGTAAGAAGGTTTCTACAAAAAAAAAGCGTGTTTAGAAAATGAAAAATAAAAAAAACACTATAGATATCAAACAATTACATCTAAAATGCCAGGAAGAAAGAAGACCGATGTTTCTGAGGAAGACCCTGCAGAGGAGAATGTTTATATTAAGGAAGAAGAGGATAGCGATGCTGAGGAAGAGGAGATGATGAGTGATGCCGGAGATGATGACGATGAGGTTGAGGGTTTCAAGATGCCCAATGTATTTGACAATTTAGGTTTTGATTTTGGCGATTGGGGTGGTATTATTACTATGTTTGTTTTAGCTGTGATCGTTATTTTACTTGTTGTTCAGTATATGGAAATAGATTTGTTCGACATGCCGTCATTTTTAGGAGGTGGTGATGAATCTGCTGGACTTTTAGATGGTGCTGAGGCTTCGGTTGAGTAGTAATTTTATTTATTTAACGTTAAATTTGTCTGAATTTGTTTTATTCAGGCATTTAGTATGTTTAGAACAAATATAATATAAAATTTATTACAGGTAAAATATGGTGTGTGTGATAAGTAATGTTGATAGTATGATGGAGGTTGATAAGTTGGAGGATAATAGTGTGGATTTGGTGTTGACGGATCCTCCTTATTTTTTGGATAAGTTGGATAGTACGTGGAATTTGGCTAAGGTTACGTCGGAGCGTAATAGTCATATAACTCATTTGCCTAAGGGAATGAAGTTTGATAAGAAGCAGGTTAAGTCTTTGTATGAGTTTTATTATGAGATTAGTAAGAAGTTGATGAAGAAGTTGAAGCCGGGTGGATATTTTTTGAGTTTTTCTGCTCCACGGTTGTATCATGCGATAGCGATGGGGTGTGAGATGGCTGGTTTTGAGGTTCGAGATCAGATAAATTGGGTGTATACTCAGAGTATGCCGAAGGGTCAGGGTATATCTCATTATATAGATCGAATGGATGTTACTGATGAGGAGAAGGTAAGATTGAAGGAACAGTATAAGGATTATAAGACGCCTCAGTTGAAGTCGTGTTTTGAGCCGATATGTGTTGCGATGAAGCCTTGTGGTGGAACATTTTTGAGTAATGAGTTGAGGTGGGGAACAGGTTTGATAAATTGGGGTGAGAAGGTTGGTGATTCTAAGGTTCCTTCGAATGTTATAACTTGTGAGAATTATGGTGAATTGTATGATAAGAATTTTTTGATAAAGAAGCCGAGTAAGGTTGAGAAGGGAGATGGTAATACCCATATAACGGTGAAGCCGGTGGAGTTATTGGAGCATTTGGTGAGAATATTTAGTAAGGATGGTGCGATGGTATTGGATCCGTTTATGGGTAGTGGTAGTACTGGTGTTGCTTGTAATAATGTGGGTGGACGTAGGTGTGTAGGGTATGAAATAAACGAGGAGTATTATAAAACGGCTAAGCGTAGGTGCGGTATATGATTTAAAGATAAAATATAGTATGTTATTAACAAAAAAGATGACTGAGATTACTGCTGTTGATACCCCGCCGCCTGCTCCTGATGCTAAGAAGGAGGAGGGTGTTCCTATTTTGACTGTGGAAGTTAAGGATCAGGATACTGCTTTGAAGTTGATGGTGAATTTTCTGGAGATAGCGAATCGTCGTGGAGCATTTTCTATAGCTGAGGTGGGGAAGATCCATGAGTGTATTAAGATGTTTACACCTGAGCCGGAGCCGGCGCCGATGCCTCAGGTTGATTAAGTATATTATTGAACTGTGCCTTATAGTAGAATAAGGTGCGGTGTGGTAATTGTTTATAATTTTGTGTAGTTATTAGTAAAGAATAATGGTTCCTGAATTTTACAAGAATACTTTAGGTTCATCTATATTGTATAGTTTGTTGCCTTTGGATGCTATGTGGTATAGGTGTTGTGTTCATGATAAGAAGTATGGTGTAACGTTACAGATTTTTGCTGTAAATTTATTTTTGAGTTGTGTGGCGAGTTTATTATTTTGGGAGAAGTATGATTTTGATAGTTGGGAGTGGGAGTTTGATAAGTATGTGGCGCGTTGTTTTTTGTTGAATTGTTTGGTAAATAATGTTTTGCATTTATCTGTGGGTCATGCTTTATTTTTTTCGGTGATACCTTTGGGGTTGTATATATATAGTGGTTATACTAAGTCTGCTGGTGATTATGAAGTAACTTTATTTTGTCATTTGTTGTTTAGGTATTTATTGTTTTGTAATTCTGTGTTATTGTTGGATAATAATGATTATAGGTTGATAAAGTGGGTAACGCCATTGTATATAACGACTTGTTGTACGGTGTATATGTTTGATATGTTGGGGTATTGGAAGTCTGTTGGGTATGTAATGTTGGCGATAACGGGGACTTTTGCGATATTAAAAAACTTTCGTTTTTTTAATAAGGATGTATGTGGGTAGGTATTATTTTTTTGGTTGTGATTTAAGGAAAGAGGAATGAATATAATATAATAAATGAGTTTGAAGGAGGATTTGGAGAATATAGAAGTGGAAGTTGATGGTGAATCGTGTCATTTGTTTGGTGTATGGTTGGTGACTAAATTTTTTTGGTTAGGGGGTTTATGTAATTTGACTAATATTTGGGGTGCTATTTCTTTGAGTTTGGGTATATTTGGGAATTGGACGATATTGGGTCATCATGGATGTCATGGTGGTTTGAAGGGATTTGATAGGTTGACCTATGGTAGAGGTATGGATAGGATAATAAGTTGGTTGGATTGGTGGGATGCTAGGGGGTGGTCGTATGAGCATAATCATTTGCATCATTATTTTTTGTCGGAGGGAAAAGATCCGGATTTGGTGGAGAGAAATTTGGAGTGGTTGAGGGAATCTAAGATGAGTTATTTTAGTAAAAGTGCGGTAGTATTATTTTTGGCGACTTCTTGGAAGTGGATATATTATGCACCTAATATAAATGAGAATTCTAAGATAAAGTATTTTCCGCAGAAGGAGTATATATTTTTTTATTATATATTAGTTCCTTATTGTTATTATTTGAGAGGTTATAATTATGTTATTTTTTGGATGATGGCAGTTGAAGTTATAACTAATATACATTCATTTTTGGTTATAGTTCCTAATCATGCTGGTGATGATATGTATAGGTTTGATAGTGGGTGTGAGGTGTATTCGTCGGAGTTTTACCGAAGGCAGATAGTGTCATCTGTTAATTTTAGTTATGGTAATGATGTTGTAGATTATTTACATGGTTGGTTGAATTATCAGATAGAGCATCATATATATCCTGATAAGGGTTTGTTGTGGTATAGGAAGGCGGCGCCGAAGGTGGAAGCTGTGTGTGCGAAGCATGGGATAAAGTATACGAAGGAGAGTGTTTTTATTAGGTTGAAGAAGACGGTAGATATAATGATAGGTAGGACAAGTATGTTGAAGGGGTAAAATAAATACGGTTGGACGTTATTGCGTCCTGCAGTAATTATTTGTTTTTAGTGTAAGCAGAAGCTGAGGGTTAGGATGGAGGAAGTAATTTTTCCTCTGAAAAGAGCGTCTTTGATGGTTTTAGTTTCTTTATCTGTGTATAAATTTTTTTTGATGGCGGCGATATCGAAGAACATGGCTATAGTTGGTATTAGTGCTACTGTGAGTGCTGTAGTGTCGTTGGTGTTACATGCTAGCATTCCCATTATATAGACGAATAGTGTTGATATGAATAGTGCTTTATCTTTACCGTATTTGATTGGTAGTGTAGTTATATTAGAGTTTTTGTCGTTATCGATGTCGGCGATGTCCATAATTATTTCTTGGTACATGATTCCTGTGAAAATTGTTGGGATAAGCCATATGAGTCTAGAATCGGGGTTATTTATAGCTGATTGTAGGCTTCCTGATGTTGCTATAGCTCCTACGGCTGGTGTACAAGCTATAACGGAAGCGACTGATATATTTTTGATCCATGGTTTTGGTTTTAGGAATGGTGTGTAGAGGATAGTAATGATGATTGAGCTTAGTATCATATTTTTTATTTCTGTGGAGTCGACGAATAGAATGGTTGATGCTATTATGGTTGAATATGATAGGGATAGGAAGGTGATGGTATTTTTTTCTGAAATTTTTCCGGCGGTGATCATATTTTTATTTGTGTCGGTGTCAGTTCCGTATTTTGCGTCGAATGCGTCGTTAATGATCATAGAATTTGCGCATATTGCTGTGGCAAGTGATGCGGATACTATGAATTCTTTATTTAATACGGAAGACCAGTCGTTATTAGCAGCGCAGACTCCTGAGAATGCGACTAGTGTTGTTCTTGGGAGGGTGTCAGGTCTTGACATTTTTAGTAATGTTTCTGTCATTTCTGGTATATCCTGAAGGTTACTTTTAAGGGTGTGTGTATGTTTTATTTTATTGTGTATGTTGGTGAAAGCTGAAGTTATTAATGGGAAAAGTAGTAGTTTCATAAGTTGTTATTAATAATAACAATAGTTTTTAAATGTATAGTACTGATTAAATGAGGGAAGTAAAATTGATAAAGAAGCTTGCTTCAATGCGTAAAAATTGGAGTTTAAAGGAGGTAGATAAGATGTATAATAGGTATAGGAGAGTTAGTTTTGGTAGTACAAGTGAAGAAATTAGTGCGATTGCTTCTTTATTTAATATGGCGGTTAAACGAAAAAGAGAGGACGAAGATATTCTTCCGTTTGAGGGTTCTTTTGCTAAAAGGGTTTGTCCCGAATTGCGGGAACATTTAGGTAGGTCTAAATATTTTTATGATCATGCTGGTAGTGTAGATGCTATAATTGGCTCTGGTTCGTTAAAAAGTAAAGTTCATCGAGGGGGGTCTACAAACCCTCTTGACAGAGTAAGAGTAATGATAGCTTGGTATGATAGAGAAATAAAATTAATAGATGCTGAATTGCCTGATATGCATGCTAAAGCTTGTAAAGAAATGAATGAAATCAATCATGCTGATGCTGCTCAAGGTAAAGGTCCGGGTAGAGTTAGTCCAGTTTTAAGCATAATATGTAATTATGCTAAAGAACTAAGACAATTGAGAGATATTTATGTGATAGAAAAAAGGAGGTTGGAAGAGTATTTGAGAAGTCAATAATCTTCGTTGTAGTGTTCATATTTATCGTATTCGAAGTTGTAATCGTCGTAATCGTCGTTTTCTATAAGCATTAGTTCTTTTCTGTTTTTATC
>CEOP01009151.1_pt1 | contig 10811 bp, 9 predicted proteins | sample 361301 | NCBI WGS metagenome assembly CEOP01 (sample SAMEA2619548, study PRJEB7988) | marine metagenome | biome: marine biome (ENVO:00000447); feature: deep chlorophyll maximum layer (ENVO:xxxxxxxx); material: "saline water (ENVO:00002010), including plankton (ENVO:xxxxxxxx)" | depth 55 m
TGGGATGATTGGGCATCATATTTTAAAATAGAAGATAGAAAAGCAGGTTTGAAACTAATTACATCTCCTTGGAAAAGGCCTTCTCCTGATACAGCTCCATGTGAAGCTAAAGCATCTGGACCATATGTTATTTGTACCATGTCTAAGGAGTTTGCAGAAAATAAAGGTTACAACGATGCTTTAATGTTAGATTATCGTGGCTATGTTGCCGAAGGCACAGGAGCAAATATATTTTTTGTAAAAAATAAAGAGATACATACCCCAATACCAGATTGTTTTTTAAATGGAATAACTCGTCAAACGGTAATTGAAATGGTCTCGAAGAATGGATATAAAGTTACTGAGAAACATATTAAACCTGAGGAAGTTTCAAAATATGATGAAGCTTTTTTAACAGGAACTGCAGCAGAAGTTACGCCAATTCAATCAATTGATGAAAATTTGTTTCAGACCGGTGAAGATACTCAGACATTTAAATTCATGCAGGAATTCCATGACCTTGTTAGATCTTAATTAAAAACTGTTCGATAATATTTATAACCACTGATAATAGTTAGAATCATTGAGACCCATAATAAAAATATTCCTAATTGATAAATATATAGATTATTTACTTCATTAATTTGAGTAGAAATTAAAAGGACGAGACTTAGCATTTGAAAGGCCGTCTTAATTTTACCTAGATATGAGACTTGAAGTTTCGTATTTGTATCAGATGAAGAAAATTCTCTTAGTCCAGAGATAAAAATTTCTCTTCCAATAATTAAAAAAGCAGGAATTGTAGATAATCCATCTATCGTCTGGCTAATCATTAGAGCTATAAGGACACTTATAATAAAAATTTTATCAGCTATTGGATCCAACATTTCACCAAACTTAGATACAACATTCATTTTTCTAGCAAGAAATCCATCTAAGTAATCTGTAATTGAAATTAAAATGAATAAAATCAATGCAAAAAAATTATAAAAATTAGAGGAAGATAATACCAAAAATATCAATAATGGAATTGATAGTATTCTTAATATTGTTAATAGATTCGGTATTTTATTCATTAATTATTAAAGTAATTATATATTTTTTCTGACATTGTCTTGCTAATTCCATCCACTTTTTCTAAGTCTGAAGATGATGCTGTTTTAATGCTTTGAATTGAGCCAAAATAGTTCATAAGATTTTTTCTTCTAGCCCTACCTAGTCCATTAATTGGTTCAAGCTCAGAATTTTTAATATCCTTCTTATTTTTATTTCGATGTGCGCCAATAGCAAATCGATGAGACTCATCTCTTAATCTCTGGAGAAAAAAAAATTCTGATGTATTCTTTTGAATAAAATTAATTTTGTTTTTGAAAATTATTTTATCAAATTCAGCTTTCCTTCCATTCCCTTTAAACATAGACATTACTCTAATATCTTTGATATTTAATTCTTTAAGAACATTAATTGCAACTTCATAGTGACCTTTGCCACCATCAATTAAAATCAACTGAGGCGAGTTTATGTATTTTTTTTTATCTTTGACTGCTCTTTCACTAAATCTTCTTTTTAAAACTTGACGCATCATTCCATAATCATCGCCAGGAGTGATATTTTCATGATCAATGTTAAATTTTCTATATGCAGTTTTATCAAAACCATTTTTATTAAAAACTATCATTGCACCAACAGCATTTTTTCCAAATAAATGACTATTGTCATATGTCTCAATTCTATTAATTTTGTTTCGTATACCTAGAGCATTAGATAAATCATTAAGAATTTTCTCATTGCTTATAGACTCAGATATGTGAGTATTTAATGATAATTTTGTATTTTTAATTGCATAATCGATTAGATCTTTTTTCTTACCACGCTCTGGAATTAAAAAATTCACATTAACTTTGTGTATTGACTTCAATGATTCAGAAATCAATCTTTTTTCCGATAAATTGTGATTTAATAATATTTCTGAAGGTGGTTTATATTTTGTATAAAAATCTACAATAAAACGATCTATGATTTCATCTGTAGATACATCTTTGTCATGTTTGGGAAAAAAAGATTTATTTCCCCAATTTTGACCTGACCTATAGATAAATACTTGAATACATGATTTTACGCTCTCTCTAACGATAGTTATGACATCTGTGTCTTTAATATTAGCAATATTAATATTTTGTTGACTCTGAATCTGCGTGAGAGCTTTTATTTTATCTCTAAAACTTGCTGCCTTTTCATAATTTTGTTTTTCACTTTCAATATTCATTTTCTCTGCAAGGTTATTTTGAAGCTTACTATGATGTCCAGATAAGAAATGTTCCGCCTCTTTAACTGATCTTTTGTATTCATTATTTGAGATAATACCAACGCATGGACCACTGCACCTTTCAATTTGATATAGAAGACAAGGTTTGGTTCTATTTGAAAATATAGTATCTTCACAAGACCTAAGTAAGAAAACTTTTTGTAAGATTTTTAAAGTATAGTTTAATGAACCGACTGTGGCAAAAGGCCCATAATACTTTCCTCTTAATTTACTTTTACCTCTATGTTTGCTAATTTGAGAAAAATTTTGCTCATGATTTATGAAGATGTAAGGAAATGATTTATCATCTCTTAATAATATATTATAAGGTGGTTTAATCTTCTTAATTAAGTTAGCTTCTAATAATAGAGCTTCCTTTTCAGTCTCAGTGATGATTATTTTAATATTATCGATTAAATTTACCAATCTCTTAATTCTAGTTGATAGGTTTGAGAGGTTTAAATAACTTTTTAATCGGTTTTTAAGATTTTTTGCTTTACCAACATAAAGAACCTCGTCTTTATTATTTAGCATCTGGTAGATGCCTGGTTGAGTTGTAGTGTTGTTGATAGTTGCTTTTAATCTATCTATATTTTGCATTGCTCGATTCTTGATCTTTCAACTTCGATACCAGCGCTATCAGCTTCTTTAATTGCATCTAATTTTTCTAGTCTAATTTTCATAGTTTCGATTCGTTTATTTTTAAAACATTCCTCAAATATTTTCTCTGCCAGTTTTTCAAGAAGCATTGTATGCTCCGACTTGACTATTTTTTTTATTTTTTTTGATATTTGATTATAGCATACTACAGAGCTAATATTTTTATCATTTATTTTTTTTGGGTTTTTTACTTTTGCAATCATACTTACTCTTAAGGGCTGAGAAATATTTTTTTCTTTCTTATATATTCCTATTTCAGCATTTAGCAGCATATCGTTCAAAAATATAAGATCATAACCTGATTGTTTATCAATTAATGAAGAAGTTTCTATTTTTGATATTTTTAATACATTATTATTCATGATAAATGCTCTCCACCATCAACAATAATTAATTGTCCTGTTAATGATTTTGATTGAAGTATAAATTTCACGGTACCACTAATTTCTTCTGGAGGGGAGCCAATTCTTAATAGAGTCTTTTTCTTTTTTAGATTGAAATGCTTATCAGACTGATGAATATTTTTTAAAGTTGGACCTGGTGCAACTGAATTAACTCTTGTTCTGGGTGAAAATTCTTTTGCAAGAATCTTTGTAGCGCCATGTAGACCGAGCTTAGAGATTGAGTATGAGAAAAAGTTTATATCAGGATTTTGAACTGATTGATCAAGTATATTTATGATGTGATTTTCAATTTTTTTTGAGGCTAGATGATAGAAATCTTGAGATAATTTTAATGGTGCATATAAGTTTGTTGACATGTGCTTTTCCCATTGTTTTTTTGTAAAGCTTGAAGCGTAGTCATTTTCAAAGACTGATGCATTATTTATTAAAGCATAGATAGAGCCAAAAATTTTCTGAGCTTTAGCCATTAAATTGTTTACTTGTTTGTAGTTACTTAGGTCACATCGTATCGTTTCACACCTTACCCCTTTACTTAATATTGTATTTTTAAGAGACTGAGCTTCTTTCTTTGAATTTCTATAATGAATAATAATATCATATCCATTATCTGCAAGATCTAGACAAATTTGTTTACCAATTCTAAGTGAACCTCCAGTGACCATTACTACTTTATTTTTAGTCATAATAAAATTCTAAATATATAAGAGAAATAACAGAACAATAATATTATTGCCATCCATTTTGATAATTTTATTTTTATAAATGAAAGGGCAATAAAAATTAATGTAGCAAATACTAAAATAATAATTGATTCATCATTATTTAAAATATTTGCATCGTTAATCGAAGAAAGATGATATTCAAAATTTCTCAAATGAACAATTATTAAACTAGGCATAAATACAAACAATATGTTCATAATATTACTACCAACTATGTTACCAATACCAATATCTCCTTTTCTTTTAAAATAGGAAATTAAAACAGTAATCAATTCAGGCAACGATGTTCCAATTGCTAAAACAGTTATGCCAATAACTGCCTCTGATAGACCAACTTCAGTGAAAATTAATAGAGCTTGTGATAAAAATACCTTACCACCAAAAAATATTCCTATAAATGATAATGCTAAATAAAGATATACAGTTTTTGAAAATACTAGGCCATTATTATTTTCAGAAGTATTAGGATATGTTCGTAAGTAATTTAGGAATAATATAGCTAATAATACAAAACCACTGATGTATATAAAATTTGCTACTTCAATTATAAAAAATGCTACAGAAAAATATATGGTTGCTATTCCTAAGAATAAAATTTCTTTAATTGATATTTTTCCAAAATCTAATTTAAAAAAAAGTCCTGAGAATCCAAGGATCAATAAAATATTAGCTATATTTGATCCGATAACATTTCCAATAATAGCATCAGTGTTTGGAGGATTATTAAATGAAGCAAATAATGTTATTACAAGTTCTGGAGCAGAAGTGCCAAAAGCAACAAGAGTAAGACCGATAAGTATTGGGGAAATTTGAAAATATTTTGCAATGCGATCTGAGTACTCAATCATTCGATCAACGCTTACAAGGAGCAATGTAAGCCCTACTAATAGAAAGATTACTTGATCAAACATAATTTAATTTTTTCATTAATTATAAGTATTAATTTCTAGCTCTTTACTTTCAAGTTTTTTGATCTCATCTCTAATTCTTGCAGCCTGTTCAAAGTCTAAATTTTCCGCAAACCCTATCATTTTCTTTCTAAGGCTTTCTATGTGTTTTTTTAGATTATTTCCAACTAAATTATTATCAGTTGGACTATCAAGTTCAACATTTACCCGGTCATTTTCATAAATACTATCAATTATATTACTAATATCTCTTTTTATTGTTGTAGGCGTTATATTGTTTTCTAAATTATATATTTCCTGAATTTTTCTTCTTCTATCAGTCTCACTTATAGCTTTTTTCATACTTTCTGTATTTTTATCTGCGTAGAGTATTACTTTACCATCAACATTCCTTGCCGCTCTTCCGATAGTTTGAACTAAAGATCTTTCAGATCTCAAAAACCCTTCCTTATCAGCGTCGAGGATTGCTACAAGTGCACATTCAGGTATATCTAGACCTTCTCTGAGTAAATTAATTCCAACTAATACGTCAAAGACACCTTTTCTTAAATCACGAATGATTTCAATTCTTTCAAGAGTGTCAATATCAGAGTGTAGATACTTTACTCTAATGCCATTTTCATACATATATTCTGTTAGATCTTCAGACATGCGTTTAGTTAATGTTGTCACTAGAACACGATATTTTTTTTCAATAATTTTCTTGCACTCTGCAATTAGATCTTCAACTTGAGTTTTAGCGGCACGAATTTCAATTTTAGGATCGATAAGCCCAGTTGGTCTGATAATTTGTTCTGTAAATACCCCTTGAGTTCTTTCAAGCTCCCATGGACCTGGCGTAGCTGAAATAAATAATGTTTGAGGCCTCATTGATTCCCATTCTTCAAATTTTAAGGGTCTATTATCCATGCATGAAGGCAATCTAAAGCCATATTCAGATAATGTACTCTTTCGACTTCTATCACCTTTATACATTCCTCCAAGCTGAGGAACTGTAACATGACTTTCGTCAACAAAAAGAAGAGCATTATGAGGTAGATATTCAAAGAGAGTAGGTGGTGCTTCTCCAGGCTCTCTTCCCGATAGATATCGTGAATAATTTTCAATACCTGGACAGCTCCCAGTAGCTTCAATCATTTCAAGATCGAATTTTGTTCTTTCCTCAATTCTTTGAGCTTCAATCAATTTATTGCTATTCTTAAATTCAGGAACTCGCTTTTCTAATTCTTTTCTAATTTTTTTAATTGCTTCCTGTAGAGTTGGCCTTGATGTTACATAATGACTATTTGCATAAATCTTAATACTATCTAGATCGTTTATTTTTTTTCCTGTGAGAGGATCAAACTCTGAAATACCTTCCAGTTCATTACCAAACATTGAAATTCTCCATGCACGATCCTCAAAGTGTGAAGGAAAAATTTCTAATGAGTCACCCCGTACTCTGAAAGTACCTCTTTTAAAATCAATATCATTTCTGGTATATTGAAGTTCAATTAATTTTTGAATAATTTCATTTCGTCCAATTTCGTTATTGACCTTGAGATTTATAATCATTGAACTATACGTTTCAACTGATCCAATTCCATAAATGCACGAAACACTAGCTACAATAATTACATCATCTCTTTCTAGTAGTGACCTTGTTGCAGAATGGCGCATTCTATCTATCTGTTCATTTATTGATGCTTCTTTCTCAATATAAGTATTTGACTTTGGAACATATGCTTCAGGAGTATAGTAGTCATAATAAGATACAAAATACTCTACGGCATTATCTGGAAAGAAAAGCTTCATTTCGCCATAAAGTTGAGCTGCCAATGTCTTATTTGGAGCCAATATTAATGTTGGCCTCTGAGTTTCTTCAATTATTTTGGCCATTGTAAATGTTTTACCCGACCCAGTAACTCCCAGTAAAACCTGATCAAGTTCTTTTTTTGATATATTTTTGACAATTTCAGTTATTGCTTGTGGCTGATCTCCGGCGGGTTGATAGTCTGATACTGTTTTTAGAATTTTATTTTTAGACATTTTTGTTCCTTAGTATTAAATATAGCTTGAGATTATCAAAAATCTAACAATACATTTGTAAGATAAAAAAATATGACAGAATTATCAGATAATATTTCAAGAATCAAACCATCAGCAACGATGGCAGTCACTAATAAGGCAAGAGAATTAAAAGCTGCTGGAAAAGATATAATAGGCCTTGGAGCAGGAGAGCCTGACTTTGATACACCGGAAAACATAAAGACAGCTGCTATAAATGCTATAAACGATGGAGATACGAAGTATACTGCTGTTGATGGAACGCCCTCTTTAAAAAAAGCTATTATTGAGAAATTTAAGCGCGAAAACAACTTAGATTATTTAGCTGATCAAATATCAGTAGGTACAGGTGGAAAGCAGATTATTTTTAATGCGCTATTAGCAACTGTAAATCCTGGTGATGAAGTTATAATTCCAGCGCCTTACTGGGTATCTTATCCTGATATTGTTGATTTTGCTGGAGGAGAGTCAATTATTGTAAAGTGTAATGAAACTTCAAACTTTAAAATTACTGCTGAACAATTAGAAGAAAATATCAATGAAAATACAAAATGGTTTATTTTAAACTCTCCGTCTAATCCAACAGGTAGCTGTTATACTGAATCAGAGTTATCAGAAATTTCAAAAGTTATAGAGAAATTCCCTCATGTTAATGTAATGACTGATGATATATATGAACATCTAGTTTATGATGACTTTGTATTTAAAACAATTTCTGAAGTTAATCCAAATATAAAAAATCAAACTTTAACAATTAATGGTGTTAGCAAAGCTTACGCAATGACAGGATGGAGAATTGGCTATGCTGCCGGGGAACAAAAATTAATTAAGGCTATGGGTAAGCTTCAATCTCAGTCTACAAGCAATCCAAGCTCTGTCAGTCAAGCCGCTGCTGTTGAAGCATTAAATGGAGACCAGAGTTTTTTGAAAACTCGTGCAGAAGTTTTTAAGAAAAGAAGAGATTATGTTGTTAATGCTCTTAATAAAATAGATGGAGTTTCATGTGAGATGCCTGAGGGTGCTTTTTATGTATTTCCAAATTGCTCTGGTATTATTGGCAAAAAAACTAAGAATGGCAAAATATTGGATAATGACGAAGATGTTGTTACAGCGTTATTAGAAGATGCCGGTGTTGCAGTTGTTCAAGGATCCGCCTTTGGTTTAGAAGGATATTTTAGAATTTCTTATGCTACTTCAGATGAACTTTTATCAAGTGCTTGTAATAGAATTTCGGAATTTTGTAGTGAACTTCTATAGAGACAGTAAAAAACTACTCTGAACCAGAAATAAATTTCTCAGCTTCAAGTGCGGCCATGCACCCCATTCCTGCAGCAGTGACAGCCTGTCTAAATGTTTTATCTTTAACATCTCCAGCAGCATATACACCTTCAATACTAGTCAAAGTAGAGTCAGGTTTAGTAATTATGTATCCCTCATTATCCATTTCAACTTTCCCCTTAAATATTTGAGTCGCTGGGTCATGTCCGATTGCAATAAATACTCCATCAATTTTTAAATCAGTAATTTTTCCATCAATTGTACTTTTAAGTTTAACTCCCTGAACATTTGGAGGGCTATCCTCACCATATATTTCGTCAAGTTGGTTATTCCATATACAATTTATTTTTTTGTGATTAAAGAGTCTATCTTGAAGAATTTTTTCAGCTCTTAAAGTATCTCTTCTATGAACTAGATGAACTTTTGAAGCAAAGCTTGTAAGAAATAATGCCTCTTCAACTGCAGTGTTTCCTCCTCCTACAACTACAACTTCTTTATCTTTAAAAAAGAAACCGTCACAAGTTGCGCATGCTGATACACCGTATCCTTGAAATTTTTGTTCACTGTCTAATCCAAGCCATCTTGCTTGCGCGCCAGTTGATATAATTACCGAATCAGCAGTATAAGTTTCCCCATTTTCACTGATTGCTGTGAAGGGTCTATTTTCAAAATCGACAGATTTAATCATATCGTTGATAATATTTGTTCCAACATTTTTTGCTTGTGCTTCCATCTGTTCCATCAACCATGGTCCCTGTATTACATCTCCATATCCAGGATAATTTTCAACATCTGTAGTAATTGTTAATTGACCTCCAGGCTGTAACCCTTGAACTAATGTTGGCTCTAGCATAGCTCTTGCAGCGTAGATAGCTGCTGTGTAGCCAGCGGGACCAGAACCAATAATGAGGACTTTTGAATGCATAAGATTTAAATAAATGTATATTTTAATAATAAAAATTAAAGTATTTTAATTACAATAAAAGTAATAATTAAATGAATAATTTCAATAGAGAAAATTCTGCTTGGTGTATTACTGATGGTTCAGCAGGAATGATTAGTCAAGTAAAAGGATTAGCTCTGGCAATGAATTTAGGCTTTACCTTGAAAGAAGTTAAAGTCAATTTTCCTTGGAGTATCTTGCCTGTTGGCACTGCACCTATTATTGAAGGTACCTTTAGCAATTTGTCTGAGTTTATGGCAACTAAACCTCCCAAGTTCATTATTTCCTGTGGTAGAAAGAGTGTCTATTTATCCCTTTTTCTAAAGAGAAAATATAAAGATAAAATAGTAACTATTCATATTCAAAATCCTAAGTCAAAATTTGAAGAATTTGATGCAATTATTTCTCCAAAACACGACAATTTAAATTTTTCAAATTCCTATTCTACTAATTTAGCAATAAATCATATATCAGAACCTCTTATTAAAGAGGACATGAAAAAGTTTTCCAGTCTTATTAGTGATCAAGACTTCCCAATTTGTACAGTTTTAATTGGAGGTAAAAGTAATAATTATATTTTTGATAATATTGAACTTGATCGATTAATGGACAAGTTAAAAAGAATAAAAGAAAACCAAGAAATAAAATTTTTCTTTTTATTTTCACGTAGAACAGATCAAAATATCATTAATAAAATTAATAGAGAATTCAATGCAAGTGATATTGTTTGGTCTGATGAAAACAATAATCCATACCTAGCTTTATTAGGTTTTTCAAAATATTTGATATGTACCTCTGACTCAGTATCAATGATTTCAGAGGCTATTTCGTCAATGAATCCAGTTTATATTTTTCGTCTAAGAAGTAGTAAATCAAAAAATCGTATTGAAGATTTTAATGATTTTGTAATTTCAAAGGGATTTGCTAGAGAACTTGATTGGAAGCTAGATGAATTTAAACATGACTACACTAATGAAACTGTTATTATTGCAGAAAAAATAATAAATAAATTTAAATAATTATGACGCTTATCGGCTCTTTAAGAACTAAATCATCTAAATATCAAAGCCCTTTTAATTATTGGATTATCAACGAACCTTTGTCAGATGATACGATTGATGAAATTTATAAAACACCTATTCCATCAGGGGAAGTTATTTTTGATGGAACAAGAGCTGGTGATAAAAATGGAAAAGATCTTCTCTCAAAACTAAGAGTTTTTATTGATCAAAATAATTACACTGAATTTCCTTATCTAAAAAATTTGATTTCAGAAATGCAATCAAAGGAGTGTCAGGAATTAATTGAAGATATGCTTAATATAAATCTAACGAATTCTTATGTTCGTGTCGAAGTAATAGCTGATAGAGATGGTTTTTGGCTAGAGCCTCACTGTGATATAAAAGAAAAATTAATGTCCAGCATCATATTTGTAAATAAATATGGAGAAGATGAAAATCTTGGAACAGATTTTTATCATCCAGATCTTAGTATTGCCAAAACAATACCTTATCGAAATAATTATGGATATATTTTTACTGCAGAAAAAGACTCTTGGCATGGACT
>CEOP01064367.1_pt1 | contig 10811 bp, 8 predicted proteins | sample 361301 | NCBI WGS metagenome assembly CEOP01 (sample SAMEA2619548, study PRJEB7988) | marine metagenome | biome: marine biome (ENVO:00000447); feature: deep chlorophyll maximum layer (ENVO:xxxxxxxx); material: "saline water (ENVO:00002010), including plankton (ENVO:xxxxxxxx)" | depth 55 m
AATAGCTTGTGTCTCACCTCTAGTAAATAAACATGAGCCATGAGTTCTAGGAAGTATAGAAGACTCAATATCTATATTTCTTACTGTTTTACTATCTCTTCCATCAGCTCTGCTGCCATCTAAGGTTTTTTCTCTTAAATCATCAGATATTATGTTATTAATGTAAGATTTAATTTCAGAAATATCGTCTGGAAATTCTTCTGACAAATCTTCTACTACATCATTTACGAAAATATCAACATCTGCGTATCTACTCGCTTTGTTTTTTGGTTGATTTAACGGGTCTATTTTACCTTCTATTTTTGATTTAATAGCTTTTACTAAATCAGGATTCATTTCTTCGCCCTTAATGTAATTCAATTTGTCTTTTCCAACTTTTTTTACTAAATCAAGCTGTAATTGAACAATATCTTTTATTACTTCATGAGAATATTGTACCGCTGATATAAAATCATCTTCGCTAATAAAATCAGCTGAACCTTCTACCATTAGTATAGAATCAGCAGTACCAGACACTATAACTTCCATATCACTAGTTTCTAATTCTTCTTTATTAGGGTTTATGATAAATTTACCATTTTCATCTCTTCCAATCCTTACAGATGCAACTGGGCCATCCCATGGAATATCTGATATTGAAAGTGCTGTTGAAGCACCTATAGTACCAAGAATGTCTGGATTAATACTTCCATCGTAAGATAAAACATTAATCAATACCTGTGTTTCGTGGAAAAAATCTGACGGAAACAGCGGCCTGAGTGGTCTATCTGTTAATCTAGATGCTATTATTTCATGCTCTGAAGGTCTAGCTTCTCTTTTGAAAAACCCACCAGGTATTCTACCTGATGAATAAAATTTTTCTCTATATTCTACTGACAATGGAAAAAAACTTCTGTTATCAGAAGGTTTTTTTGAACATGTAACTGTAACTAGTAATACAGTTTCTCCATACGTGACCATAACCGAACCATTTGCTTGTTTAGCTATTTTTCCTGTTTCTATACATAAATCTTGGCTACCAAAATTTTTACTTATTTTCATTATATTATTATTTAACCTCTTTATTCTTTCAGTTTGTACTTCTTTTATTTTCTTATATTTAGTTTTTTAATTATAGATAGATAACTTTCATTATTTTGTTTTCTGACATAATCTAAAAGCTTTCTTCTACGTGAAACCATAGCAATTAAACCTCTTCTACCACTATGATCTTTTCTATTTTCTTTTAAATGATCAGTAATAGTATTGATTCTTTGGGTTAAAATTGCAATTTGCGATTCACTAGAACCTGAATCATTAGCATTACTACCATATTCTTTAATAAGTTCTGCTGTTTTTTCTTTTGTTATTGACATTTACTACTCCTTTTAATCTCTAATAGATAAACAGTATTTTTTATCTTCTTCCAATTGTTTTGCTAAAAATTTGATATTTTTAAACTTTTTTTCTTCTCTAATATACTCTATAAATAGTATTTTTACACTCTTACCGTAAAAATCTTTATTTCTTTCGACGGTAAATATATGACTTTCTATAGTTTCTTCCTTGTTATTTGTTACTGTAGGTCTAAAACCTATATTACACATCCCTTTATATATATTTTTTTCTATAATTATGTTTACAAAATAAACACCTCTTTGAGGTACAATTTGACTTTTATTATATAATGAAATATTTATAGTTGGATATCCAATAGTTTTACCTAGGCCTTGCCCCTTAATAACTTTACCTGAAATTGAATAGTTTCTACCTAGCATTAAATTAGCATTATTAATATTTCCATTATTAATTGATTTTCTTATTAATGTACTTGAAATAATTGTACTAGAATCATTTTGTTCTGGTTTTATAATATGTAAATCAAAATTGCTAGTTTGGTAGTTATCTTTTAGGAATTTTGCATTTCCCTCTCTCTTATACCCAAAACCATTATCATAACCCATCACAACATCTGTTGGTAAAAATGTTTTAATTATTTTATCAAAAAAATTAGTTGCTGATATTTTTGATAGTTCTAAATCAAATTTAATTATTATTACAACATCAATGATTGATTTAAAATACTTATTTAATACATATATCTTTTCATCCATTGATTCTGATAAATAATATTTATTGTTTATGTTTGTGTTTAGAATACTATAAGGATGAGGATCAAATGTAATTAAAATTTTATTATTACTGTTTATTTTGTTACTAGCAATATTATTCATTGACTTAAGAATTTTTTTATGACCTAAATGCAAACCGTCAAAAGAACCAATTGTTAAGATTGAATTATTATATTGTAATTTAGTTAATTCGTTATATGTTGTTGTGATTGTAACCACAGCTTTAAATCCTCTGCACTTATTGAAGCTAACCTGTCAAAAGAACCTACCCTTGACCTAACTAATGAATCTACATAACCTTCAGTATTTAATTTATGACCAATATCTCTTGCTAAAGATCTAATGTAAGTACCTTTCCCGCAAATCACCTTAATAGATATAAAATTATCTTTATAGGAAAGTAATTCTATACTATGAATAATTATTTTTCTTGGATTTTGCTTAATCTTTATTCCCTTTCTAGCAAGAGAATACATTCTTTTACCTTTATGCTTTAGAGCTGAAAACATAGGCGGAATTTGATCAATTTCGCCAATAAATTGATTAAGGACCTTATCTATTATTTTTACATTCAAAGATGGGCATTTTTTTCTAGCTGTTATTTTACCTGTAGAGTCTAATGTGTCCGTTCTTTTTCCTAAAACAATATCTACAACATATTCCTTTTCCATCTCCATAATAGTAGATACTTTTTTTGTCATCTTACCTGTACAAACTACTAAAATTCCTTCAGCAAAAGGGTCTAATGTTCCAGCATGGCCAACTTTTAGGGGACGAATGAAAGGTTTGAGATATTTTATAATATCATTAGATGTCCAATCAGCTCTTTTCCAAACAGAAACTATATAACCTTCTTTATTTTCCATCAAGATTTATAAACAACTTATCTAGTTTGTCATAATATTCAATTGAATCATCAAAATAAAACTTTAACTCAGGAATATTTTTACTGGTAATTTGCTTACCTATAAGACCTTTTATATATTTTGATTTTTTATTTAATTCTTTTGAAACTTCATCTGTAGTTAATAGGTTATCAATTACACTAAAATGAATTTTAGCATTTCTAATATCTCTTGAAATATTCACTTTTGAAATAGTTATTATACCTGAGCCCTCAACATTAAACTCTTTAAGGATAAAATCACTTAATATGATTCTAATTTCCTTACTTAGTCTTTCATTTCTTTTGTAAGGTCTTTTTTTAAAATCCATAAATTAACCTAAGGTTCTTTTTATTTCCTTGATTTCATAAACTTCTATAACATCACCTTCATTAAAATCAGTAAAACCTTTAACCCCTATCCCACATTCAAAACCTTCTTTAACTTCATTTACATCATCTTTAAAACGCTTTAATGATGTTAAGACACCTTCGTGTAATAGTTCATCATCTCTTTTTACACGAAGCATTGAATTTCTTACAACCTTACCTGATTTTATAGATGATCCAGCTATTATACCAAGTTTTGGTACTTTAAATTGTTGAAGAACATGAGCTATTCCAGTCACTTCTTCAACCTTTTCAGGTTCTAGTAAACCTTCAAGTGCAAGTTTTACCTCTTCTATTGCTTCATAAATAATTGAATAATTCCTTAAATCAACTTCAAGTTCTCTAGCTTTTAATTTAGCCTCTGGCGTTGCTTTTACATTGAATGCAATTATAACAGCCTGTGATGCCGCTGCCAAAGTTACATCGTTATCATTTATATTTCCTGTTGATCTATGAACTATCTTAACGGATACTTCAGTAGTAGAAAGAGACATCAAAGAATCACTTAACGCCTCAATTGAACCATCAACATCACCTTTTATAATTATATTTAGCTCTTTTACTTTACCTAAAGATATTTCTTTACCAATCTGGTCTAAAGTTATTTTTCTAAACCTTCTTTGTTCAGCCTCTCTTTTTAATTGAGCTCTTTTCTGTGCAATATTTTTAGCTTCTCTATCATCTTTCATTACAATGAACTCTTCACCAGAATTTGGTACATCTGAAAACCCTAAAATCTGTACTGGGTCAGATGGTAATGCTTCTTGTATTCTAACATTTCTTTCGTTTAAAAGTGCACGAACTTTTGATGATTGTGAACCACATATAAATATATCACCAACTTTTAACGTACCTTTTTTAATAAGAACGGTTGCTATAGCCCCTAAACCTTTGTCTAATCGTGCTTCAACAATTGTTCCACGGGCTGGTATATCTTGTCTAGCTTTTAAATCTAACAGTTCAGCTTCTAAAGAAATCTTTTCTAACAAATCATCCATACCTGTCCCTACTGTTGCTGATATTTCTGCAGATTGTAAACTACCACCCCAATCTTCAACTAATATGTTCTTTTCAGATAACTTTTGTTTTATAAGATTTACGTCAGCAGACGGCCTGTCAATTTTATTAATTGCTACTATTATTGGTACATTAGCAGCTTGAGCGTGATCAAATGCTTCGATTGTTTGTGGCATTATTTTAGTTTCATCTGCGGCAACGACAATTACAACTAAATCTGTTATTTGTGCACCTCTAGCTCTCATCGCAGTAAAAGCTTCGTGTCCAGGAGTATCTAAAAATGTTATTTTCTTTCCACTACTCAGCATTACCTCATAAGCACCGACATGTTGCGTAATACCACCTGATTCGCCAGCTACAACATTTTCATTTCTAATGTAATCAAGAACTGATGTTTTTCCATGATCAACATGCCCCATAACAGTAACTATAGGCGGTCTTGAGATAGCATTCTCATGATTGTTATCATCAACATCAGCAATTTCTATTTCTAAACTAGAATCTTGTATTTTTTCCTCATGTATTTCAATTTCAAATTCATCCGCCACCATAATCATAGTTTCCATATCTAATCTTTGGTTTATAGTAACCATAAGACCAAGCGTCATACACTGCATAATAACATCTTGTACTGGAATATCCATAGAACGAGCAAACTCATCTACAGTTGAAAATTCAACTATATTAATAACTTTTTTTACGCCCTCTTCATCTATAATAATTTCTTCTTCTTTTTTAGACTTCTTTTTTTTAGATGATTTTTTTGTTAATTGTGAAACTGAAGTTTTAACGGAACCTGTATCTTGTTTCTTTTTTGTAGTATTTATTCTATCAGCTATAGATGATATATCAATTTTTTTAAGCTTTCTTTCTGGCTTTTTAATATTAATTTTATTTTCGGTTTTGATATTTACTTTACTTGTGCCAGTTTTCTTATCTACAATTTTTGATTTAGGCTTTTCATCAATAATTACTTTTCTAATATTAATAACCGGTTCTTGTTTTATCTGAGTCTTTATTTTGTTTTCTTCTTCTTTAGGTTTATTTTGCTTTTTATCAACATTAGGGGAAGGTTCTTCTTTCACTGCCTCTTCAATTTTTTCAGGTTTATCAATATCTTGATTAGGGTGATGAACATTTAATCGCGCCTTTTCTTTTCTTAACCTATCTACAGCACTAACATCTTGATAGAATTGATCTAATATTTTTGCATGTATTTCATTAGATATTGAAGACATAATAGTATACTTTTCACTATTTAAAGTCTTTAAAAAGTCAATAATTTCAATGTGTGAAATATTGAGTTCTTTAGCTATATCAAATATTCTTCTGACTTTACCCATAATTTTTGTTTCTTACCTATTTAATTTTTAAAAAGTTTTTTTATCTTTTCTAAACTCTTAGCGCCTATGCCTTTTGTTTTTAATAATTCCGAATCTGTTGAATCAAGAAAATCAGATATAGTTTTAATATTGTTATCAGCAAAGTTAGATGACTGAGTGGAAGTCAAACCTTTAACATCAGATAATAACGTCTCTTCTGATAACGTTTCTTCATTTGATGTATTAGCATCTTTATCTTTATCAGCCGTACCTTCATAATCTGTTCGTTTGACAGATTCAATTGTATAGCCGGTTACTTTAGATGCTAATTTAATATTATGACCATTTCTACCAATAGCAATGGCTAAGTCCTCATCTTCAAAAACTGCAACTGCATAAGGTCTTTCCTCATCCATATATAAATCATAAGGTTTAGCAGGTGCAATAGCTCTTGTGATAAGAATTTCAGGAGTTTCGCTCCAATTTATAATATCAATTTTTTCACCATTTAACTCTCTAACAATAGATTGAATTCTACTACCTCTCATACCTACGCAGGCACCAACAGCATCAATTCTCCTATCTGAAGAGTGAACAACAACTTTACTTCTATCTCCAGCAGCACGCGCAATTGACTTGATTTCAATTATTCCATCTTCAATCTCAGGAACTTCAATCTCAAATAATCTTTCCAGAAATTTATCACTTGTTCTTGAAAGTCTTATTTCTGGACCTTTTGCTGTAGATGATATAGTGCTTATCATTGCTCTAATAATTTCACCTCTTCTATATCTATCTGTCGGCATTTGTTGATCTCTAGGTAAAACCATTTCAGTATTTTCATGGATGACAAAAATTCTATCTTTTTGAATTTGATGCACATTACCTATTATTACTTCATTAGCTTTTGAATTAAACTGTTGTAAAATTGCTTCCTTCTCTATGTTTTTAATTTTTTGTGATAAAAACTGTTTTGCATGAAAAATCAATCTCCTGCCAAAAGAGGCTGGATTAATTATTTCAATAAAAGGGTCACCTACTTCTAAATCTGGTTCAGTTATATGAGCATCTTTTAAGCTTATTTCATGTACTGGGTCTGAAACAGAATCAACAATAACCTTTTCTTGATAAATTTCAATTTCACCTTTGTCCATATTAACAATACAGCTAAAATTATTGTTATCTTCACCATACTTTTTATGCATTAAACTTACAAAAAGCTCCTCAATGATATAGCTTAGATTTACAGTTTCTATATCTTTATCTTTTGCTATAATTTTAAAAGCATCTATAATATCTTTATTTATCAATTTTCATCCCTTTCACACAAAATATTTTTAACGTATAAAAAGAAAGAGGGTTAGTAAGCCCTCTTTCAATCACATAAAATTATAAAATATTTTACTATTATTTCAATTATTTTTTCAAAAGATTTTTTACTTTACTTAGTGCAATACTATTTCTTTCTACCCAACTAGAATATTGCTGATTTCTGGTTAATGGTGCATTATCTTTAGACTGATCAAAAAAATCGCTTGCTTTCTCATATGAAGATAAAGCTTTCGAATAATCTTCTAATTCCATATGTATATTTCCTAATTTATAACTGGAATACCCTTTTTGAGCATTTGAATCTGAATACTTATTAGCTGCGCTATATTCATTTTTTGCTAGCTGATATTCATTGTTATCAGCATAGTAGTCACCTGCTACTATATATGCTTGTGTTTTAAACCAATTATTTTCAAAGCTATTTTTAATACTATTAATTTTATTAATAACTAATTTCTTAGTTGAATCAGAACTTTCATTATTAACAATAAATGCTAAATAATTTATATATCTAGAATCAGGGTATAATTTATAGATTGAATCAATTTGAGAGCTAAGTGTATTTGTATAATAATCTGGATTATTAAGACCATTATTAATTAATTGAATCATAATTTCATCAACAGCTAATTTTGAATTTGATTGATATTTATCATTTAAATTTTGATAATAGCTTAGGCCGCCAATTATTGATGCTATTACTATTAATCCCACCATTATAGTAGCACTATTATTTTTTGAATACTGAATAGCAGAAATTAACTTTTCAGCTATAGGATCTTTTTTTATTTCATCTTTTTTCATATTTCTCCATGTTGTGTACCCTCGCCCCGAATCGAACAGGGATCCATTGCTTAGGAGGCAATTGTTCTATCCTTTTGAACTACAAGGGCAAGTAATTTATTAATTCAAAAAAGCGTGTTAATTTAAAAATTGCAAAGTTAGTAAGCAATAACATGTTTATTCATTTTTTTAATAAATAGTAATATTAATATAAAAATCTACAATTTTACCTCTAATACTATTTTAATAATTAATTATATATTAAATTATGTATAGAAGTGAGTATGTTGAAATTATCAGAACTTTCAAACTAAATAATAGAGTTTTACTTTTATACTTCAAAAGCAGGCCTTTCTGTAATGGATTAAGGAAACTTGCGATTTATAGAGAAGACTCGTACCTACTTAATAAAGAGGTAATCTGATAATCCATACTCACTTTTTTATTTTATCTAAAATCTTATTTATAATATTTTCTTTAGCTGAAACATAAAATTCTATATAATTGTCTTCTTCTTTCATATTTATTACTTCACATTCTCTATATATTTGATCTATTAGCTTTCCTTCGCTGTAATTAACGCATATTTTTTCTTTAATATTGCTTTTAGTTATCTTTTTTTTAATTGATTTAGATAAATCTTCAATATTTAATTTTTTATATGCAGAAATAAATATGGCTTTAGGGTAAAGAATTTTTAATTTATCTATTAAAATTTTATCCATTAATATATCTATTTTATTAAATACTATCAAAAAATCTTTATCACCTATTTTCAAATAATTTAAAACAGTATTGATGCTTTCAAGATGCATTTCGTATTCTGAAGAAGAAATATCAATTATCTTTAATAATAAATCACTATCTGATAATTCCCCAAGTGTAGATCTAAATGATGCAATCAAATTATCTGGTAAATTTCTTATAAACCCTACAGTATCACTTAGTATAAAGGAGTTATTTTTATCTATTTTTATTCTTCTAGTGCTTGTATCAAGAGTTGCAAACAATTCGTCTTTAACATAAGCTGTTTTTTGCGAAACTGATCTCATTACTGTTGATTTGCCAGCGTTTGTATATCCCACTAGAGAAACTTTATAAATATTTTTTCTATTTTTCTTTTGTGTTGTTCGAGTATTTGATATTTTTTGTAATTCTTTTTTTAATTTTAATATCTGATTTCTTACTAATCTTCTATCAATTTCTATTTGAGTTTCACCAGGCCCTCCTCTTGTTCCAACACCGCCCATTTGTCTTTCCAAATGAGTCCATTGTCTAGTTAGTCTTGGTAGTAGATATTCTAGTTGTGCTAATTTTATCTGGGTTTTAGATTCTTTTGTTTTTGCGTGTTTTTTAAAAATATCTAAAATAATACCCGTTCGGTCTTTTATCATTACCTTATCTTTAAAAAAAGATTGAATATTTTTTATTTGACTGGGCGAAATATCATTATTTATTACTACATATTTACATTTCTGTTCAATGGCAAAATCATATATATTTTTTAATTTTCCTTTGCCTAAATAATATTTAGGGTCGATTTTTTTTCTATATTGAATAATTTTATCAATCACATTCCCACCTAATGTATTTATCAGTCTCTCCAATTCATTGATTTGATAATCGTCTTCCATTGATGGAGAACCAATAAATAATCCAACAATAATTACATCATCCTCTATTATATTTTTATTCTGATCTGGATGGTCTTGCATTTGCTAGAATCATTTCAAAAATTAGAAATAAAAGTAATGTATATATAAAATATTTAGATAAATCTGCCCTGTAAAGAAATTTATTAATGTTACTAATCCCTTTATTTGATTGATCGTAATTAATGATGTTTTTTGTTAAATCTGTAGTGATTTTATTATAATTTAATTCATCACTAAAATTTAATTTAGATGGATTAAAAGATACAATTTTATGCAAGGAATCACTAGCAACAATACCTTTGGTATTTCTTGTGCTAATTAAAGGGTTATCTTTGCTGTATACTTCAATTATATTTTGATATAAATCTTGTATTTTATATTTCTCTTTTTCTATTTCCTCATTAATAAATACTTCATTTAATATTTGATTATTTTTGGTGTAATCTATTAGTTCATTCAAAGTGATTTTATATAGAAAAGGTGCGGAAGTAATTGAATTTTTACTAAATATATTATTTCCTTCATTAAGTATTAATCCAAATAAATCAAAATTGTTATTACCAAATTTGTAACGTGTCCAAACAGATTCATTTGAACTAACTTTAAATTTAGTATTAGCTGTTGAAGTGTGTGAAAAATATTTATTTAACTTTATTTTATGATTGATAAAATTTCTATATCTATTAACATCATTATCTATAATCTTTACAGTATCATAATTATTTAAATTATTATAATTATATGAGCTTTGCACGACCAATGAGTCATTCAATTCAATTAAAAAATTATTTTTCAAAGCATCTTTTGTACTAGGAAATAAAATTAGGTGTGAATTATCAGATTTTAAATGATCTGAAATTATAGACTTATGGGAATTTAAAAAAAGGTCATATCCACAAAAAATTAATAAATTTTGTGATTCAATTAAATTAGAATATTGATTAATACCTGTTGTGTAAATATATTCAACATTAAAAAAATTTGAATCAAGATTGTTTGTAACTATTTTAAATGAACTTAAAATTGAATGTAAATATTTTCTATCGCTTTCATTATCATATAAAACTAAAGCATTTATTTTGTCTGGTATATCAAAAATAAATGAATTGTAGTTATCTTCAACCCTATCATCAGAAAGGTCTTTTTTAGTTTCTAAGTTTTCTAATTTAAAAACTATTTCAGAATTAGGCCTCAAATCTAGCTCAAGTTGAATGGTATCTAAAATATTTGAATATGATTTTAAATTTATTTGCTTTGAATATAGAGGTAATTGTTGTTCTATATATATATTATTATCAAAATTATAAAAATTATTATA
>CEOP01119313.1_pt1 | contig 10810 bp, 10 predicted proteins | sample 361301 | NCBI WGS metagenome assembly CEOP01 (sample SAMEA2619548, study PRJEB7988) | marine metagenome | biome: marine biome (ENVO:00000447); feature: deep chlorophyll maximum layer (ENVO:xxxxxxxx); material: "saline water (ENVO:00002010), including plankton (ENVO:xxxxxxxx)" | depth 55 m
AAGAAATTTCATTTGATAAGTTGTTAGTTCCTGTAACAGAAAGGTCAATGAATGTAGTTAATAGTAGAATTGAAACTGCACATAAACAAAAAGGCAAAGAAGAACCTGCTAAAAAAGACCCTGCTAAAAAGCAAGATGGTGGGTATGATGCAGGTGAAAAAGAATACGCAGATGCTAAGGCTAAAGCAAAAGCACAGGAACAAGCGCAACAACAAAGTAAAAAAGTTTAAATAAATAACCAATCAAGGAGATGTTATTATGCCTGATGAATATGGCAACATAGAAGTGACAACTGAAGAGATGAGTGGTCTATCCAAGGTCGAGGATACCCCAACTCTAACGGAGTCTGACCCTAATTCTGAACCTTCTGTTAAAGAAGTAAATGAAGAGCCAAGGGAAGAGTCTAAAGAAACTGCAGAATTACCGTCAACTGATAGTTCAGAAGAAGAGTACGAACTTCAAGTTGGTGATGATGTCTTTTCAATAGACCAAGTGTTAGAATGGAAATCTAATTCGGAAAATAAATCGAATTGGACAAAATCTAATACTCAAAAAGCACAAGCAATTGCAAAAGGTGGAAGATTGCTAGAACAGTTGGATAACGATGAGGCTTTTAGAGAACACGTTAAAGAATATTTTTATGGCGATGAAAAAGAGTTTGGGAAACTAGGCTTAGATTCTGAGTATGGAATAGACTTTGATAAAGTTCCTCAAAAAGAAGAAGTTGTTCAAGAAACACAAGAACCTCAAGATGACCCAAGGTTAAATCAATTATTTGATAGAATCGAAGGTTTGGAAGATGAAAAGTTAGAGCGTTCCATTGGTGACAGATTCGATGACATCAAAGCGAACAATCCTAATTTTTTTAAAGAGGAAAATGATGGTGTTTCATTCTTGCAGTTTTGCAACGATAAAGGTGTGATAACTGATGACGACATTGATATGGAGGCTTCCTTCAAATTATGGAGTTATGATAAGGTTATGACACAAGAAAATCGAAACGAGCAATTGCAAAACAATAGATTGAGAAATGAAGGGAGTGTTATTAATGACTCTGAAATTGGCGCTAAGGAAGTCCGTTCAGGAAAGCCTATCAAAGATTACAAAGAAATTAGTATGGACAATCCCGAAATTACTCGATACTTCAACACGTAAATAAGGAGAAATTATAATGTCTTTAAATTATAATGCTCTGAGTTCTTTAACTAGAGACAAATTTATACCTGTATTGGTTGATAATATTTTCAACTCTAACGTACTTGCATTTAGATTATTAAAAAATGCAGAGAAATTAGATGGTGGAAAGAAAATTATTACACCTTTAGAATATGGTATGAATACTGCTCAAGGTTATTACTCAGGTTACGATGTGCTTGATACAACACCTTCAGACCCAATTACTTCTGCAGAATGGGATTGGAAAATGGCTTATGCTACTATTTCTATTTCAGGCGAAGATGAATTGAAAAATGCAGGTGATTCTCAAGTATTATCGTTATTAAAATCCAAAATGCGTAACGCAGAAAAATCTCTTAAAGATATGTTTGGTAATTCACTATTTAACGGTGACGGTGCAACTGTTCCCGGAACAGGTGAAATTACTGCTTTAGGTGGAACAAAAAAGAATCTTGTTAGTCCATACGCTCCAACTTCAGGTGTCGATGGTTGTATCATCGGTAAAGGAAGAAGTTTAGGTGGCATTGATAGTGGCACTTACTCTTGGTGGGATGCTAACAACAACTTTTTTACAGGTCAAGATACGGCTTTTGCTAAATGGTCTGACCACCTAACATCAACTAATGGTGTATCTGATATTGTTCAAGATATGACAAAAATGTACGGTTCTTGTACCATAGATAATGATAGTCCTGATTTAATCGTGACTACTCAAGTTCTTATGGATGCATACGAATCTTCTTTACAATCTAACAAAAGATTTGAAGGCTCATCTGATTTAGCAGATGCAGGTTTCCAAACTTTAAGATTTAAAGGTGCTACAGTAGTAGTAGATTCTCACGTACCTGCAGGTCAGATGTATTTCTTAAATACAAAATATCTTGACTTTAAAGTACACTCTAAGAGAAACTTTGCGTTTGAAGATTTCCAAAAACCTGTTAACCAAGACTCTAGAGTCGCTAAAATCTTTTGGATGGGTCAATTGACTTGTACTAATCCAAGAATGCAAGGCGTTCTAGTAGGTGGTAACGAAGACTATAGTTCATAAGGAGAATAAACAATGCCTACAACACAAAATGATGCCGACAAAAAAACTGTTGGTATGATTACTGAAAAAGATGCCGGAGGATTTGTTTATACTGCTATAGGTGGTATTCGTTTCTACACTTGTACAGGAACACCTTCACACTCGACAGGTGTTAAAGGTTCTTTATGTGTCAAAGTAGACACAGGGAAACTTTACATCGATAGCGATGGTGCAGGTGCTTGGAAACTAGTTACCTCTGCGTAACTAATCTTCTCGCATTAATATTTGGGGGGAACGATGGGGTTTCCCCCCAATAAACTTAAAGGAATAAATGGCTAGAATAGTTAAAAATAGAACAGGCGCTAAGACTGTTACGTTTAAAGGTAAAGGATTATCAGGTGTTATAACAAATCCTAGCGTTACCCCATTATCAAATGATGGAACTTGCCTTTTAAAGTTTCGATTGTCTATGGACTCTTTTGATATTGGTAGTCAAACAATTTTAAATGGTAAAATAAAATTATATTTTAGAAAGTTAGGTTTAACACCTATAAGTGGTATAGAAATTGAGTTTGATAAAAAAAATTCAGTTTGGACAGACGGTGGTTTTTACGAATTTAATAGCACGTTTAAATTAAATAAAAAAAACGCAGAAATGATTGCAGATGGAACTAACCTTATAACAGATACAGACCAAGGTACTGCCTTATCATTTAAGATTATAATAGAATCTGACTCTTTTCAACAAGGATATGGAGTTGATGATATAAGTTCTGAAGTTTTTACGGGTACATATATATATAGACCTTCAGTTAGATTAGGTGCTTCTCTTCCTAATTCTAAGAATATACAACAAATGATAAGAGAAGAACATTATTTTAGTCCTGCGTATTTAAATACAGTAGGAAGAATATCGATGAGAATAGGTTACGATACAGATGAGTACTACAGAAATTGGAAAGGGCGCTTTAAAATGTCTCCGTATTTAACAATAAACTATATAGATGAATTGGGAGTTGAAAGAATAGCCAAGGTAACCAAATTTTATTCTCGTATTTATACAGGCATAGATGCTTACACGGAAACTCCATACGAAAATGGAGTGGATTTTGTTTATTTTGACCAAACTCCTATTAGTGGCTCAGATATAACGTGTGATAAAAATTGCAGTATTAATGACAGTAAAACAAGATGGATATTTAAAACAAATGAGGCAGAAGGAACTCATAGTCCGGGAGTTCCAATAAATTGGTCAACAAACACTAGTGCCAATACAGAAATAAAAGTTAACATTCATCCAACCATAATAGATATTTAAGGAGAGAAAATGGCAGATTTATCAACGAAAACACTATCGCAAGTTAAATCGGGATGGTTACATTCTATAGTAGACAATACAGGTTCAATCTCTGCATTAAGTTCTAGCGCAATAAGAACAGTAGCAGATGGGGATGATAATAAAAGTAAATTGTTTTTAACTAAAGAAAAATCAATTCTTATAGGTGGTTTTGATAGTACAGATACTGCAACAGATAATGCCTTATTTATTAAAAGCATTAATGATGCAGAAGACACTTTAAGAGTTAGGACTTCCTTGTTATCTGATTATAATGAATATAAAATAATACAACCTGCTATTAACAATATACTTCATAGCAATAAAAGAGAAGGAACAGATGGAATACTACAAACTTCATTTCAAAGTCGTGGTAAAAACGATGAAGGTGTGTTTGCGTTTTATCCATCAGACTCAAGTGGAACTTCTCACGAAACAATGAAAATAGAAAATAAAAAAGTTGGTATAAATATATCAAATCCTACAGAAGCCTTGCACGTTTATGGAAACATACAACTATCAGGTGGAGTGCTACTTCAATCTACTAGAATTTTTCACGTAGATGGTGTTAATGGTGATGATACTAATAGTGGTTGGACTCTTGGAAATGCGCTTCAAACAATTAATGAGGCAATGAATAGAATGAGTGGAATGAATGGATGTGATATTAAAATATTTTTACACGGAGCAGACAACTCTTCTTCCGGAAACATATCTGATAATTTATACCAAGTGTCAACAAATTGTTGGTTATATAATTGTAGTCTATCTATTCAGGGAATGGTTTTTGATGGATATTCAGATATGGATGATACTGATGTTGAATTAGATTACCCAAGAATTGGTTTTGATATGCATACGCACGAAGGAAACAGAATGGCATACGGATTTAAATTAAACAATTGCAATGCAAGTGTAAAACATCTCCGTATGATAACTCCTATTTTTGATGCAACCTTATTAAGCACACCCTCTAAAGAATTAGATGGCATCTTTTCAACTTTAGAAGGAGGACGTTTTAATATTTCTTTAAGTTTTATGAGAACTGAAATAGGAGATGCTCCGGTTGTTTCAGGTGGAGTGACAGACCAAATCAACATAACTGTACATAGAAACAGAATTATAAGAAGCAATACTGCTTTAACTTATGGAGGCGTAGGTCAAAACGGAGGTCAAGATAATTCAGGAACTGCAAATCTACCTGTGTGGACAAGTTCTACTCATTTCGTAAATGCAACGGATACTAATGGTAAGACGTTAGGATTACTAACTGACACTTATTATGGTTCTGTTTTTTTAACAGGAGATACTGAGGTTTATTCAGGTGGCAATGGTGGAGTCTTTGGTGCTTTTCCACATACAAGTAGTGCGACATATAGTTATCTAGACCCAACAACAAATGACCAAAAGGAAACAGAAATAAATTTATTTGGAAATAGGACTGCGCAATATGTAACAACAACTGACGGAACTACTCCCGGTAAAAAACCTTTAAATTTTAACACTAACCGTTTTGCAGGTTGGTATATCTAAGGAGAAAATATGGCATTTACAAATGCAGAGGTAAAAAAATGTTCTTTATTATCGGCTAATCAAGTATTTAAAAATGGTTCATTTGTTAAATGGGTTTTTTTAATAATGGATGGCTATGGAGAATCGTATGAATGGGTTGAATTAAATGAAAAATTAAATTATGCATCTACACCTACAGATATTGAAGTTAGTAATTATGTAAAAGATTATTTAGAAGGAAATTCACACGCATCAGGTGGTGGAACATATAGCAGTCTAGCGCCTACACAAGCAACTGTGGAAATAAAAACAGATGTTAAAAAACAAAGAAATGGAATATTAAATAACGCACCGGGTAAAACACCAAATCCTCCCGGCAACCCTACGTAAGGAGATTTGATGGCAGGTGAAAATAAAATAAAAGTTTCTGAGATATTAAGACATCTTCGTTCTAGAGTTGAAGATGAAACAGATTTAGGATTTACATTATCACAAAAATATGATGCATTGGATACTGCTCAAAGATATATATGTACGATAGTACATAATTATTATTTAAAAAACTTAGAAACTCAAGAAGTAATAACAACTGATGGTGATGGCAATTTTGAAATAACCGGTTTAACAAATAAAGTATTTAGAAGTGATATTTTAAATATATCTACTTTAAAAAATGGACATATACATACTTTAGATAAAATAGAGTCTAATGATGTATCTCGTCTAAGCAATACTTATTTATCAGGAGACTTAGATTATCAGATGTGGTATCAGTTTGCCAATAAAGTTTATATTTATCCTTTAGCAGAAGAAGGAGAGTTTACTGTTCAATATATAAAAGAACCAACCTTGTTTTATGATGATACTTCTTTATCAACACCCGAAACTTGTGATTTAGATATGATATTAATAGATGCTTTGCTAGATTTTTCAGAAGCACATTTATGGAAAATAGATAACAAACCAAATAGAGTAAAATTAGCATTTGAAATAGGACAAAGCAATATACAGTTATTAAACAATAGATTTGCGCAAGAAAGAACTACAGGAGTAGGTCAAGTCGGCAAAGGTAATCAATAATGCCAAACATTAACATACCTTTAAACTCCGGTATTGATAATTTTTCTGATGGAGAAGAAGTTGGTTCTAACGGAAATTTAAAATTAGAAAATGTTTATATAAGTACTCCCGGTAAAATTATACAAAGACCGTATGCTAGTGAACTTTTTCAACTTAACGATATTAAGATATTAAAAATTAAACGATGGGCAAATCCCGATTTACCATATCAAGGTTTTGGTTGGGTTGTTTCAGTTTTAAATGTTTTGCTTAGTAAAAAAGAAATTAGAATTTACGACAGAGATTTTAATAACTATACTCTTGTTACTGATGTAAATTTAAATCCAAGTAAAATAGAAATATTAGAAAACGTAGCATTGTTTACAATGGGAGTACAAGAAGAATCTTTAAGATATAAATATTTTAATCAGACTTTTTTTGATGAAGAATTTTTATTTCAAGGTTGGCATCTCGACATTGGGAGACCTAGAAATACTTTTGCTACAATTAAAAGCGTTTCAAGTTCCGGAACGTCAACAGGTAAACTAGAAAATAACAAATATTTTTTCTATAAAATAGTTCCTATTTTTGACGGATTACAAATAAGCGACCTTCCAAATACTTATGTTTTTGCAGAATCCACAGTAAATAACGATAAAATGATTTTACAGATACAAATAGATTTAGCCAATATGAATCCTAGATGTTCTGCTATAGATATATATAGAGCAGAAGGCACAACAGAACTAGAAGAAGATTTAAATTATTATAAAATAAAATCTATATCTACTTTATCACCACTAAGTCAAACAGGTGCTATTAATGATTTTTCTTTAATTGGTATGACAATTGCAGATAATGGTTCATTTTATGATAGTGGCGACTATTCTCCTGATGATTGGATGTGTGTTTTACAACAAAGGTTTCCAACTGCAGACAGAGGTGTTTTAACTAGTGCTACATCTGATGCAGGGGTGTCTAGCATTCGTTTATGGAATCAAGTGTCCGGAACTGTAACTTATGATAATACGTTAAAAAATTCTAATAAATGTCATACACAATATGCGTCAGGCGACTCTTTGCCTTTTAATGTACCAAGTAATGGAAATATGCCTTGGTATGACAGACCAACTTATGAAACGCAAAGCAGTTACAGTAAAGACGCTTATCCTTTTGTAGGATTTACTCATACTCAATCTAGTGCCAATGACAATGCTACAGATACTGCTATTTTAGGAGCAAAAATTAGACAAACATCTCATAATTCTTCAGGTGACAAAAATTGGATTATGTTAAAAAGAGAGAATAAAATACAAAACGGTCATTTTATGCAAGGAACTTATAATTGGGATAGAACTGTTCAAAACGCACAATCTCAAAATCTACCTTCAAATTATTACGGAGATACTGTCTCGTGGTCTACTAACAATTATAAACCACAAGGGGGTTATCCTTATTACCACGACTATGAAAGACCTCAAATGCTTATATCGTCACATTTTGGAGGTACTTGGGCAGGACAGGGTAATGCTTACGCTAATAATGATGGAACTGTTGTAAATAATCAAATGCTACAAACAGTTACTTTGGAGGCAGGAAAAAAATATTGGGTTCAATATGCATATCAATGGTGTATAAGAAATGCATATGGAGACCACCAAAAAAAACAGTATGCATATGTTAAATTGACAAAACCTAATGGTGCGTACGGTAACGGTAATAACTATAATTTTTCATCTAAAAACAATAATGATGGTGTGTTTTTTCACGAATATGGGTATTATAGTGGTAATACAAGACACTCAATAAGTGGAAATAATTATACGAACTATGAAAAAGGTTGGTGGAAGCACGGAGAAGTTTTTACTGCAGAAGCAGGGGACTATTCTTTAAATTTTTGGTTTCACGCAAGGGAAGATTATGCTTTTGCAGGTTTTCAGTATCAAACTCATTTAATAAGGATAAAAGATGTTGCTATATATGAGGTTGATGAAAGAAATAATTATTATGCAGGAAATAAAGTTATATTACCTTCGCAATTTAAAAACCAAGACCCTGTTAATATTGCGAATCCTTTAATAAGTAATTATGATTATCAAGGAGGAAATGTTTTTGTTGAGGATGTTAAAATTCCAATTACAAACAATACTAATACTATTTTTGAGTTAGCCGGTAATATTCCTAGTAATTTATCAGGAACTTCTTCTAACGTATTAATAACAAAAGGATTAAATACTTCAAAAACAACTGAAGAGGGAAGAGAAAAACTTAATTTAGAGTTTAATGATATTGGCTATTCTTCTGTATTAAAGCATCCAACTTACGAAACTCCAATAAATGTTAAATACGAATTTTCACAATACATAGAAGGCAGAATGTTTGTAGCAAATTGCAGATACACTAATGAGCAATATGATGAAGTAGAGCAAGATTCAAATCTAGTTTTATTTTCAAATTTAAATCAACCAAATGTAATTCCTATTACAAATTACATAAAATGTCAAGACAATCAAGGAGGAAGCATTACCGGATTAGCAGAACTAATGGGTAATTTAGTTGTTTTCTTAGAGGATAGTATATGGAGAATTAATATTCCTTCTACAGACCCTCAGGCTTGGAGTTTAATAGAATCTGCAAAAGAATTAGGTTGCACATCTAAAAGTAGTATAATGTCCTATGAAGATGGAGTTTTTTTTGCAAACAAAGAAGGCATTTGGGGTTTAAGTCAAAACTTTATGCCTAAAGAATTGTCTAAATTATGGAGAGATGAATATCAATCTAATTACGATGACCACACTTTAATACACTATTGTCCAAAATCTCATATGTTGTACATAAATCAAAACAACCCTTATGAAACGTGGGTTTTAGATATAAATAATGACAAACAATCAACTTCTTGGTTAAAATTAGTAGAAAAAGGCACAGGATTAGAAATGTCAGGTTATTCCGGTTTTATGAATGACGAAACTTCTAAACCATTCTTTTTTGAAAACAGAGGCAATGATTGTGTAATCGGAGAACTCGAACCTAAAAAAGGAAACCATAAGTCAGGGATGACAAAAAAAACAGGATGGATAAGGTTAGGTAGTTTAGAAAAAAGGCATATGGTAAGACGAGTTAATATTAGATATAAAAATAAATATTCAGAAACAGGTCTTGCTCCAAATTTAAATTTATATATAGATGGTAAAGATGATGTTGCTTATACTAAAAAAGGAGATGAATTATTTATAGACAAAACAGGAGAAGAGTCTATAGCATCTTTAAGATGTGGAGTTAGATGTAGGTATTTTAGTTTAGAATTATCTAGTGTTCCAAGTCAAGATATTGAAAGCGATATTAATAATATATTTGAAATACTATCATTGGAAATAGAGTGGGAATAATATGGCTTTTATAAAAACAGAGGTTAATACAGACTTAGATAAAAAAGTAGCAGGAAAAGGTGTTGATTACATAGCAAAAGAACTTGAAAACATAAGAGCCGATTATAGTAAAAAAATTAATAATATATACAGAAGTTTAGGAGTGGACGTAAGAGATGAAGATATTAACCTAGCAAATGAAGACAACATTTTGCACCAAAACATACAAGATGTTAACACTTCATTTACAAGCGCAGTTGGTAGTCAAGTTATAAAATCTTACACTACAGGGCAACAATCTATCTTTACTTGGGGTGGAAGTGGCAGTAATAATTCACATACTTTAGCATCGGGAATATCTTTTGATTTATTGTCAGGCTCTACTATTGTAAATATGTTTTGGAAGGTTGATGGAACGTGGGTTTTATTTACTCCAATGGGAGAAGATATGGCAACTTCTGATGGAATGGGTCTGATTTTTACATCAAGTACTATAAAATTAGTGTATAAAGGAAGAAATAGTCATATGCCAATTAAGTTAGAAACAACCTACAAACAATTAGATAACGATGCAACGCATTATAAAGTAAACGTACTAAATATAACTTAGGAGAAATTATGAATTGGAAACAGTTAGTCGATAGATGTGGTTTGTATGTAGATGCAAATAGCAGACTGCTTTTAAATTTACTTTATGAAGCAGAAGAAGAGTTAACAAAAGATTGTCTTTTATATGAAGATGAATTTACAAAAACACTAGCAACCGAATCATCTATTATAGATTTACCTGACATTGACTCTGCAGATACAAGCCTTATGGGTTCATCTTTTGTAGCACCAATTCAAGTAATTGTAAATGGCACTAAGATAAAAGCAATGCACGAAGATGAGTTTTATTATCAAAATGACGGAAGTTTACATAAAGGTTCGCCTAACGGATATTCAATTAAAAACAAAACAATAAATTTTTCACATATTTTAAAAGCATCAGATGTTGTAAAAGTGTTATATTATGGTATGGTAAGAGACCATACAGATATAAGTCCTAAGATACCAACAATATACCATCGAGACTTATGCAATTACGCTTGTTATATGTCTCAAATAAAAGACAACCCTGATGTCGCATCTGTTTTTTTAAATCTATGGACTCAAAGTATAGAAAAGATTAAAAACTCAGAAGGTAATAGAGATATGGTTTATAGTGTAAGGGAGGAAATATAATATGTGGTGGTTAAAACCGGTTATAAGTGGTGCAATAGGATTGATGGGTGCAAACCAACAAAAAGCACCTCCTAAATATCAAAGAACTGCAGAAGAGCAAACTATGGT
>CEOP01036465.1_pt1 | contig 10798 bp, 10 predicted proteins | sample 361301 | NCBI WGS metagenome assembly CEOP01 (sample SAMEA2619548, study PRJEB7988) | marine metagenome | biome: marine biome (ENVO:00000447); feature: deep chlorophyll maximum layer (ENVO:xxxxxxxx); material: "saline water (ENVO:00002010), including plankton (ENVO:xxxxxxxx)" | depth 55 m
CTCGAAAAATCTACAATGTCTGATACTGGTATTGCAGATGAATTGGTAAAAACCATTGGATCCATTTCAAGTAAGTTACGCGCATGAAAATTTTGTATGTAGAGGATAATCCAGACAACATTTATATGCTGACCCGCAGGCTTAAGAAAAAAGGATTTGAAATGATAATAGCCGGAGATGGGCAAGAGGGTATCGATATGGCACTAGAAGAAAAACCGGATTTAATACTGATGGATTTGAGTTTGCCAACAATGGATGGCTGGACAGCAACAGAAAAAATAAAGAAAATTGATGAAATCAAAGATATACCGATTATTGCTCTCTCTGCTCATGCAATGCCAGAGCATAGGGATAGGGCAATAAACGCTGGCTGCAGTGATTATGATACAAAACCTGTCGACATAAAAAGGCTCTTGGGTAAAATAAGTCAGTATATAGATATTGCGGATTAAGATGAATACTTCCAATCAAAAAATATTAATAGTCGACGACATTGAAGACAATAGGTTTACCCTTGAAAGAAGACTATCCAGGAGTGGCTATTCATCTATAAGCCAAGCAGATTGTGGAAAAAAAGCTCTTGAACTAGTCAAAGAGGAGAGTTTTGATCTCATTTTATTGGATCTTATGATGCCTGATATCAGTGGCTTGGAGGTATTAAAGATTTTGAAGGCAGACCCCAATAATAGAAGTATTCCCGTGGTTATGGTGACAGCGGCAGATGAAATAGAGACAACAGCAGAGTGCATAACTAATGGTGCAGATGATTATATAACTAAACCAATAAATGCTACGCTTTTGAAAGCCCGTGTTACGGCGTGTCTGGAGAAAAAAAGATTCCGTGATAGTGAAGAGAACTATTTAAGCAAAGTTGAGGCTGACAAAAAGAGAACTCAGACCTTGTTAAAACAAGTTCTTCCAGAAAAGGTTGCAGAGGAACTCAACTCATCAGGGTTGGTTAGGCCACGGAAATACGAAGATATTGCAATCTTGGTATGTGACTTAGTAGGATTTACAGCATTTTGCGAATCAAACCCGCCTGAAAAAGTTGTCGATAACTTGCAGGAAATTTTTGAGAAGTTTGAGAATGAGATAGAAAACTCGGGTTTAGAGAAGATAAAAACCGTGGGCGATGCTATATTAGCTACCGGAGGCCTTACAAGAAGTTTAGAAAATCCTATTCAATCTGCAGCGAAGTGCGCGCTAAATCTCAAAAAAATAGCGTTGGAAACTGAACCTAATTGGGCAATCCATGTTGGGATTCACTTTGGGCCGATTGTAGCTGGGCTTATTGGGAAAAAAAGTTTTCAATTTGATGTTCTTGGAGGAAATGTAAATACTGCTTTCAATCTGTGCGATTCTACTGAACCTAACGAAATAATTCTTTCAAATGATGCGTGGATGTCTGCCAGAGGTGACTTGGAAGTTAAATCTAAGGGATTAATGAAGTTAAAGAGCACCAATGAGATTGAGGTGTTAGAGTTGCTCAGTTGTAATTAGAAAGAGAAAGGAAACATAATGTCAAACAGAGATAACATAAGCTGGTTAATAAGTGCAAATATTAGAGAGGGAAAGTTAAGTGAAGCCAAAGATCATTTTCAAAAAATGGTGGATAAGACGACAGCAGATGATGAATTTGTTATGGACTATGAATTTTTTGTTAATGAAGAAGAGGGTACAGTTAGAGTTTATGAAAGATATCCTGATAGTGCAGCCGTGATGAACCACATGGGAGTGGTCAAGGATTTTCTTGGTGCATTAGGAGCTTTGATTAAAGTTTCGAATATGGAGATATTTGGTAATCCTGATGAAAAAGTTTTAAAGGCATTTGAGATGTGGAAGCCTCTAGTCAGTCCTCTTTCATCAGGTGTATCAAAGGGAAGAGGTTAATATTTAAGCCTCTTATTGTTATTTTTAGATATTTATTTTATAAATACTTTTTAAGGCTCTAGCTTTGATTTCACTTCTGCTAAAGCCAATATCTGCTAGATCTCTGTCGGACATTTTTCCTAATTCCCTTATAGTTTGGAGGTATGTTCGTCTTTTTTTAATTCGGTCGGATAAAGAAAAGTATAAAGTAGTTGAGTATTGAACTACTTTGTTAAAAAAATTTAAACTATTGGGTTCTTGACGTATAACTGCCATTTTTCTGCTCCTGGTTAATTGAAAATTCTCAAAGTTGCGATAATTACTTTGTAATACTGTAGATAAATAGTTTAACATTAAACTACTAGTGTTAATTTTGCTTAATAGGTATCGATTTTACGCATATCCAATTGCAATTAAATGAGTTAAGCTATGCATCTCTAGTCAATAGTTATTGACGAGTAACGTTTTGCGGTATTAGATGCGTTTCTACTCAATTAAATTAAGGTTAAGAAATTAATGGATGAGATATCTAGACTGAAAGAAAAGGCAAAAGAAGGTTGGTCTTCTTTCGCACCGTTTGAGGCTCTAACGAGCACAGCTGCTCCCAAGCTCGTGGGTTTTGCGAAGGTTATTGAGAAATCAAAAGTATTAGATGTGGCATGTGGTACTGGTGTTGTAGGGTTAACTGCTGCTAGGTTGGGTGCGAAAGTGAAAGGCTTGGACTTGACACCTGCTCTAATTGAAAGAGCTAAACAAAATTCCCAAATAATGGATTTAAATGCTGAATTTACGGAGGGCGATGCAGAAAAAATGCCTTTTTTAGATAATGAGTTTGATATAGTGCTGAGCCAATATGGTCATATGTTTGCTCCAAGACCCGATGTTGCCGTTAGTGAAATGGCAAGAGTTTTAAAGCCTGGAGGAACCTTAGCTTTCTCTACCTGGCCATCTGAATTATTCATGGGTCAGTTTTTCAAGCTTGTCGGAGAATTTTCGCCACCACTCCCTAAGGGAGCAGAATCGCCAGTGCTATGGGGAGAGATTCCTGTGATATCCAGGAGATTATCTAAGAGTTTTGATAAGATTGAATTTTCTAGAGATGCGATGATGGCTCCTACTCTAAGCCCAGGGCATATGCTCAGTTTATTTGAGAAAAATGCGGGACCATTGGCAAAGTTAGTTGAGGCGTTGGCTGATAACACCAGTAAGTTGCAAGATTTAAGAACAAGAACTTTGGATTTAATTTCAAAATTCTTTCTCGATAATTATTTAAGGCAGGACTTTTTAATGACTAAATGCATAAAAAAATGAATATATAGATTCATAAATCAATCTACCCAGTCTCGAGCTTTAAAATATGAAGATACAGCTGCCACATATAATCTATGCAAAAAATGAAAAGGAATAGTTTTTATTTTTTTTGATACCGGTAATGGAAGATGGTGGTCATTACCGTTTATTAACCAGTCGGAGAGATAAGGCCCCAAGGCAGGAGAAAGTGCGACTCCTCTTCCATTACACCCCAAAAAAGAGATGGCTCTCGGACCAAGAATATTTAATTTTGGCATAAAGTCAGGAGTGATGGAAACGTTTCCAAACCAATAATATTGAAATTTAGCATCTTTAAGAATTGGAAAAATATTAGTTAACTTTCTCTCCAGTAGAACGAAATCACCTTTCGACTTAGGTTTTCTGAAAGTTCCTCTACCCCCCATTAGTATTCTATTATCTGGACCTCTCCTATAATAAACTAGTAGTCTATTTAAATCTGAAACTCCAAACCCATTAGGGATCAAATCTCTTGTTATTTCGTTAGAAAGCTTTTCAGTTGCAATTTGAAAGCTTTGAACAGGAATAAATGTTTGCTTTAGAGGTTTTATAAGATTATTCGTATAGGCGTTAGTAAATATTCCAGCTGCCATGCCCTGAACACTAGAATTTTTAAGCATAAAATGCCATTTCCCATTGGAAAAATAAACCCTTCTAACAAGAGACTTTTGATAAATTCTTACACCCGCTTTTATCGCTGCCTTTGCGAGGCCTTTAACTAGTCCCAAAGGATTTAGAGTGGCGCCTCTCCTATCCAATAAACCTCCAATATAACAGTCGCTTCCCAAAAGGTCACCCACCTCATTTTTGTCAAGAAAATCTACTTTGTCGGTGTATTTTTTCCAGTCCTTAATCCGGTTATCTACTATCCTAAGGGAGGCTTTATTATGTGCCGGTTGAACAAAGCCTCCTTTTTCCAACTGACACTCGATCTTGTGTTGCTTAATGATGGACATTGTTTTTTTGGGAGCATTAGCACCAAACTCAATTATTTTTTTTCCAATGTTGCTACCAAAACTATTGATAATTTCGGTTGGGTTATGTTTAAAACCGGGGTTCAATTGACCTCCATTTAGGCCCGATGCAGCTAAACCAATCTTCCCTCCCTCCAAAACAATCACTTCCTTTCCCCTAAGGGCAAGATCTAAGGCAGTAGACAAACCTGTAAAACCACCTCCAACTATTACGAACTCCGCTTCCATCTTAGTTGGTAAAGGTTCTTGGTCTATAAAAAAATGAGGCTCATTATTATGCCAAACAGAACAGAAAGGAGAGGTCTTATAAGTCATTTATCTTATGTTAGAAGGCACTGTTTAATATCCTTTTTTCCTATCATAAATGTTTTCTAGAGGTTCGCCATTTTGGAATCTATCTATTCCCTTTTTAACAGAAAAAACTGCACTTTTTGGAAGAACTTCTCCAGCCATATGTGGCGTAACAAAAATTTTCGGATGGTTCCAGAAGGAATGGGATTTCTCTAGTGGCTCTTTAGGAAAAACATCAAGAAATACTTTCTTCAAGGGAACCTTGTCAATGTAACTTAAGAGCGCTTCCTCTTCTATATGTTCACCTCTCCCAATATTAATCAAAGTCGAGTCTTTTTTCATTAAACTAAGACTTGCCGTGTTAATTATTCCCTTGGTTTCTTGAGTTAAAGGAAGCGCACAGATTAAATAATCACATCTGGGTAACATTGTCTCTAACTCCCGAAATCCAGAGAAGGTCTCTACTCCATCTAAAATTTTTTTAGATCGACTCCATCCTAAAACGGAAAATCCAATTGATTGCATTCTGTCCACAATTACTGAGCCGATATTTCCAAGTCCCAAAACGCCAACCGTATATTCCGGTGTGTACGCCGCTGTTTGTTCAGTCCAGACTTTTTTATTGTTATTTTTAGAAATGGTTTCGATATTTCTGTGAACATACAAAACAGTCAACAGCGCATACTCAGCCACCATTTTGTATTGAAAAGGGTCGGACATTCTAATAATGGGTATTTCTTTGGGAATGCTTTTATCTCTTAAAATATGGTCTACACCTGCGCCGATTGAAAAAATGACTTTAAGGTTTGGAAGCTTGGCAAGAACTCCTTCCTTTGGATTCCAAACTAAAGCAAATTCTATTTCATTGGCTTTAGTTATCTCTGGATAATGTTGAATGAATATATTAGGTAGATGAATTTTTAGTTCAGATAACCAGTTGATATTATCGGATATTAAAAGAAGACTTTTCATTTAAGTGGCGTTCCTTGATTTTCTCAGAGAAAGGCAGATATGTTATCGTTTTTACTTTTACCTACAAAATCAGAAAATGTATCAATCAGTTCTGGAGGTTCCCAGTCTAGAATGGCTAATTTAAACCAGTCTTTGGACTTTATTCTTTTAAACCATGATGAAATATTAGGATATTCCTCAAAGGGCCATCTCATCAGACTAAATCTGTGAACATTTGGGACTAGGGCCAGATCATAGATTGAAAATGATCCGTTTAAAAGATAGCCATTATTTTTTTCAATTTTAGCCTCTATTAATTTAAAAAATAAAAGCGATCTGTCTACCGATTCTTGAACTTCTTTTCTAGATAGCCCTGTTCGAAACCTTTCATGAAATTTAACAAGTTCTATATTTGAGTGGTTGTTCTGAAAAAAACCAAACTCATTATCATTCATCATTGATCTCACTCTAAAAAGAAAAAAGAAACTACAAGTCTTAACGTCTTTTTGAGCTTCATCTATTTTTTGTAATAAATGCTGTCCTTCAGTAATGACGCTTTCACTCAACGATTGATTGCCAAGTCGTCCAAATTTTCCTTCTATGTAACTTAGTATATCAATTGACTCAGTAATTACTTCTCCATCATTTATTAGTGAGGGTACCAAACCTTTAGGATTTATTGCTAAATACTCTGATTTTGCGTGTTCGCCTTTATCAAGTTTTAAGGGATGGCTTACCCAAGAAAGTTCCTTTAAGCACAAAGCGATTCTAACTCTTTGTGAACATGATGACATTGGTGCATGCCAGAGGTGCAAACCACGAAATTCAGGAAAATTTTTGTCTTTTAAAATGGGCAACTTTTTTCTCGATAGATTTCAGTTATAAAATATCTTAGATATAATTCAACAAAATATAAACAGTTATCGTTTGCGCATACGGGGGTCAAGAGCATCACGTAATCCATCACCTAAATAGTTAATGCTCAACACAGTAAGAGATATTGCTAGGCCAGGCCAGAAAACTCTCTCAGGATACTGTTGTAAGTAGTCAACTGCATCATTTAGCAATCGACCCCAAGTAGGGAAATCTGGAGGGAAACCAAGACCCAAGAATGACAATGCACTTTCGGTTATAATTCCATTGGCTATTCCGAGTGTAGCAGAAACCATTATTGGAGAGAGTACATTAGGCATAATATGTCTGATTATAATCATAGTATCTGATGTTCCACTCGATCTAGCTGCTAAAACAAATTCTCTCTCTTTCAAAGCTAGAACATCTGCCCTGACTATTCTGGCGGTTGGCATCCAGCTAGTGATACCAATGGATACTACAATTAGTACAAACATTCCCTTCTCTGGTCCATAAGCTTGGCTTAGAGGCTCTCTGAAAAGCAACATCATTACTAAAAGTAGTGGAAGCAGGGGCAATGAAAGAAACAGGTCTGTAAATCGCATTAAGACGCCATCCAGGCGTTTATAAAAACCTGCGGTTACTCCAATAAAGCTGCCAAAGAAAAGAGACAAAGCCATTGCTGCCAGGCCTACAGCTATAGAGGTTCTACCTCCGGCCATCATTCTAGCGAGAGTGTCTCTTCCTAACTGGTCAGTTCCAAACGGATGCAAAAGGCTAGGACCCTGATTTCTTGACCTAATGTCAATTCCATTAGCTTCAAAGGGCCAGAAAAAAGGGCCGAGCATAACGATAATTACAATAGAGAAAAATATAAAGCCTCCTAAAAGTGCTCCTTTGTGACTTTTGAACTGATCCCATACGTCACGAAATTTACTTCTATTAGCCATGTTATCTTTAACTTGATCAGTCATATCTAATCCTAGGGTCTAATAATCCGTAAATAATATCTGCGATAAGATTGAAAGATACTATAAGGAAAGCAAACATGAAGGTGATCGTTTGAACGGTTGGTAAATCATTAGCATAAATAGCACCTATCAACTGATGCCCTATACCATTAACTTTGAAGACCTGTTCGGTAATGATTGCTCCGCCAAATATGGCTGGGACATTCAAAGCGATAACAGTTATAACGGGTATCATTGAGTTTCTAAGTACATGAATCATTACTATTGTCCATTCACTCAGACCTTTTGCTCTAGCGGTACGGACATAATCCTGATTAAGGTTGTCTAGCATAGTAGCGCGCATAAAACGGTTTATCATTGCAGTAGTCTGTAAAGCTAAGACCATTACAGGCATTACCATCTGTTTAAGTTGAATTTTGAATGTTTCCCAGTCTACTACCACATGGGTTGTATCGTATATTGAGGGTAGCCATCCTAGCTGCACCGAAAATATAACTATAACAAACACTCCAGTAAAGAATGGGGGAACAGAATATCCAATCATTGTAACAAACGTACCCACTTGGTCGAAAACAGAATACTGCTTATAAGCCGAGTAAATTCCTATTGGTATTGCAATAAGAATACCTACAATATAAGACATTCCAACGACCCAAAGAGTCTGAGGCATCCGCTGTACTACAATATCCATAACGGGGCTGCGTGTTTGCCAACTTATAACCCTTTGCTTTCCCTCTGAAAAGTTAGTTTCAAACATATAATCTATGAAAACTTGTGGTTCCACCCAAAACAGTTGAACTACCCATTTTATAAATTGAATATATAAGGGTTGGCCTAAACCAAGCGCTTCCCTCATTTTTTCTTTTACTTCTGGGGGAACGGTCAATGGAACTTGAGCCATCGGATCATTCGGAGCAAGATTTAGAAGTAGAAATATCACCAGACTTATGACAATCAATGTTGGAATGGATATTAAGAGTCTTCTGGCGATATATGTCAGCATTATTTTATGCTATTTAAATGTGAATGTGGTTAGAGGTATGGTGGTGCCATACCTCTAACGAATGTATTTTATTATTTACGATGCCAATCAGCAACGTTCCAGAGCTCTGAGTCCCAAGTGTTAAGAATAACACCGCCAAGATCTTTCGCATGAGCAGAAACTCTTCCTCTGTGAACTAAGGGAACGATAGTGTAGCTGTCTTTAGTAAGCATGTTGTTCAACTGAATACCGATCTCTCCTCGCTTCTTGAGGTCACCAGTAGCAGAAAGCTTATCTAAAAGAGCATCATACTTTGGGTCACAATATCTGTTTATATTGGCACCCTGCCATTGACTGTCAGGCTTTGGTTCATTTCCACATCTATATGCAGACAAATAGGCTTGTGGATCAGTTCCGTCAAAAGTATTAGCGTACATCTCAACGTCAGCATAAAACTTCTGATAAGTATCTGGAGAACCAGGGTCACCTCCGAAGAAAACTGATGCGTTTAGATTTCTAAGTTCTGTTTCAACACCAATCTGCTGCCACCACTCCTTAATAAGAGCCTGAAAGTCTTGTCTAACAGCATTTGTTGATGTTTGATAAAGTATTGAAATTCTAACGCCATCTTTAGCTCTAACTCCGTCTGAACCTTTTTTCCAACCTGCTTTTTCAAGTAAAGCGTTTGCTCCAGCAATATCCTGCTTAAGGCAATGAGTATTCTTGGCAGCATAAAGATCCGGTGCTGGAACTAAGTCACAGGTGACATCTCCGGCCTTTCCATAGCCAATTTCTACAAGTAAAGGTCTATCGATAGCCATAGATAGCGCTTTTCTTACGTTAATATCGGATAGAAATGGGTGAGGAGCCTTACGAGTTGATCTAGTGTCAGCATCTAGAGAAGGAGATGGATCTGTCATATTCATTTCCAATCTTTCAACCAATGGCCCAAAACCTGCAATGGCTACACCTTTACCAGCTTTTTCCATGTTAGCAATCACCTCAGGAGCTAGTTGAAGATTCCAAGCATAGTCAAACTCTCCGGTTTCTAGTACAGCCCTACCAGCAGCAGTAGCGTCTCCGCCACCTTTAAAAGTTACGGTTGCAAAAGCCGGCTTGTTTGGATCTCTATAGTTATCGTTCGCTTTCATCTGAATAACATCATTAGGCTTAAACTCTGTTACGACGAATGGTCCTGTTCCAATGGGTCCAAAGTTTTCTGCTGTACAGTTTGGTGCCTTAGCACCCATACAGTTCGCAAATTGCTTCTTTTGTAGAATTGGTGTTTGACCTCCTACAAATGGTCCATAAGGATTTGGCTTAGGTGCTGAAAAACTCACTACAACTGTTCTGTCATCAGGTGTGGCAATGCCTGTTACGCCGTCAAACTTCTCTAGTTGAGCACAACCACCATCTGGGTCCATGCAATATTCTCCAGTGAATTTAACATCAGCTGATGTCACTGATGATCCGTCTGACCACTTAAGTCCTTTTTTAAGTTTCCAAGTTATGGATTTAAGGTCAGCACTTACACCGCCATTACCCACTGTTGGAATTTCTTCCGCTAAGAAAGGAACAAGAGCCCCTGTTTCGTTATATCTTGCCAATGGTTCTATGATCATCGATGAAGATTCGATGTCTTTAGTTCCACCTGATAGATAAGGATTCAAAATGGAAGGAGCTTGCCAATATATAATACTGACGTTTCCATCGGAACCTCTTCCAGCGAGACTCGCAGTCGCCATTAAAGCGGCGGCCAATCCCAAAAATATTGATTTAATACGCATTTATAATTTCCTCCAACGTTAAAAGTCAATTTTGGGTATGCTTAAATTCAATTGAAAGTGATTCTAAGCCCCCTTGTTGACCAAAGGGAGAGTATGCCTTATCGTTTTCAGAATGTAAATAATGGAATTGATTTAACAGCTGTTTTTAGAAGCTAGATATTGATTTGCTTAAAGAGGTTTTAAGTTAATGTTAGATAAATACACTGAACCGGTTGCGAGCTTTAAAAACTTGAGGGTTGAGTTTGACACAAAGGATGGGAAAGTAGTTGCTGTTGAGGACATATCATTTGATATAAAACCCAAACAAACAGTATGCTTAGTAGGTGAGTCTGGTTCAGGCAAATCCGTTTCATCTTTGTCGATGATGAGACTGGTTGAGTTTGGAGGAGGAACTCTTGCCGGTGGTCAACTATTATTCAATAGAAAAAAATCTGGTTTAGTGGATGTCGTTAAATCGAATCAATCGGTAATGAGATCTATTAGAGGAAACGAAATAGGTATGATTTTTCAAGAGCCAATGACAGCTCTTAATCCAGTTTTTACAGTAGAGAGGCAACTAACAGAAGGTCTTATAGTCCACAAGGGTATGAGTCGCGCTGGGGCAAGAAAAAGAGCTTTAGAGTTGATGAAGTTAGCCAAAATTCCAGAACCAGAAAGAAGATTAAAGCAATTTCCTCACGAGCTTTCTGGAGGAATGAGACAAAGAGTGGTTATAGCGATAGCTCTTGCTTGTGAACCGAACCTACTTATAGCTGATGAACCCACAACTGCTTTGGATGTAACTATTCAGGC
>CEOP01065281.1_pt1 | contig 10787 bp, 6 predicted proteins | sample 361301 | NCBI WGS metagenome assembly CEOP01 (sample SAMEA2619548, study PRJEB7988) | marine metagenome | biome: marine biome (ENVO:00000447); feature: deep chlorophyll maximum layer (ENVO:xxxxxxxx); material: "saline water (ENVO:00002010), including plankton (ENVO:xxxxxxxx)" | depth 55 m
AATCAGGTTTCAAGATATATAATCCCTTTCCTATTAGTTTCAATACCATTCTATGGCCTTTTCTTTAAAAAAGTTAAGGTATATGAATCATTTGTAGATGGAGCAAAAGATGGTTTCACCATTGCAGTAAGGATTATACCATATCTTGTAGCAATATTAGTTGCGATTGGAATGTTTAGAGCATCAGGAGCTTTAAACATATTACTCATATGGCTTACACCATTTTTAAATTTTGTGGGTTTCCCTCCAGAGAATCTTCCTCTTGCTTTGATGAGACCACTTTCAGGGAGTGGTTCTCTTGGATTATTAACTGACTTAATAGATCAACATGGCCAAGATTCATTAATATCAAAAATTGGGGCTACAATGTATGGGTCCACAGAAACCACCTTTTATGTTCTAGCTGTTTATTTTGGCTCAGTAGGAATAAAAAAGTCAAGACATGCTCTAATATCTGGGCTCCTTGCTGATTTAGCTGGAATAATCGCAGCTGTATTCCTTTGCCAAATTCTATTTGGAAATTCAACTATTTCCCAAGGCAGCCTTAAAAATCAAATGCCCCATGTTCAAGAGCTTGAAAAAAAATACCATGTTGTTAAGAAGATCGATGTTTAAAACTCTTAGATACTCAAGTATGCTCAAAACTGTGACTCTCACAATTATTATAAATTGTAGTGGAGATCAAAGTATCGAAACGATATTTACTAAAGAACTTGAAAATATCAAAATCAGATATACTCCTGATAGAACACTTGATGTTTTTTCTGTAAGTATAAGAAAGAACAATTCAAAATGGGTACTTTCAGGAGAAACAACAGACGAAATCGCTTTCACTCGTGCTAATGAGATTGCAGATTCATTATTTGGTAAAGCCAACGTCATAAATAATATCCTGCTACTACCTGATTCTGCTCTGAATGATAGTGTTTTTGGAATTATCAATGTAAGTGTTACTCCATTAAGAGAAGAACCACGACATTCTAGCCAAATGGTTGATCAGGCAATCATGGGTAGTACAATTAATCTTTTGAAAAAACAGAACGATTGGTATCTCATACAAACGGATTATGATTATGTAGGTTGGATTAATAAAACTAGTATTTTAATAACTGATACTAATGGGATAGAGAACTGGGAAAATAAAATAAATTATAGAGTAAGTAAATTATATGCTTCAGTATTTTCTCTTCCATATGAGACTAGTCAGCCAGTATCGGATATCATATTAAACAACATGATGATTGGAAAAAGAGAATCTAATGATTGGATTACAGTTACTTTACCAGATGGACGCTCTGGATTTGTTAAGGAAAAAAACCTTAAATCTTTAACCAACAAAAAAGTCCAAAATATAAAAAAAGAAGAAATATTGTTTGAAGCCTATAGGATGACTGGCGTTCCTTACCTATGGGGAGGAAATTCATCTAAGGCAAATGATTGTTCTGGATTTACCCAAACTGTTTTTAAGACTTTGGGGATTCAACTACCTCGGGATGCTAGACAGCAGGCATTATTAGGAAAAAAAATTATTCCTGATCAAACTTGGAAAAATGTTTTACCTGGTGACCTATTATTTTTTGGCAAAGAAAAAAAAGTTACTCACGTAGGGATAAGCACTGGAGAAAAAGAGTTTATACATCAAGGTGGAATGGTAAAAACAAATTCTCTAGACAAAAATTCTCCTAATTTTTCTTACAATAGAGCAAAATCATTTTTATTTATTAAAAGAATATCACCTTAAAATTTTCAAAAACTTTTCAGCCAGGTTAGTCAAAATAAAATTTACTATTACAGAAATCATAATAAACCACGTCCATGCAATTCCCAAATGCTTTAAGTAAAAAACAATTAAAAAGCTTGAGATAAGTCCAATCATTAAACTTGCGGATTTAAATTCTTTCTCCATCTTACTTAAAAGAAATAGGCCTAATAACCCCCCGTACGTAAATGAAGCTATTTGTAATCCAATAATAACTATTGCTGAATCACTTTCATCAAAAACAAGTGCGATTACAATCAAAACAAATGCCCAAAAAACACTAATTAACCTAGACATCAACAAAGAGGACTCAACTCTTAAAAGGTCAATCAAGGTGGAAGAAGCAAGTGCGTTTATCGAAGAACTTAATGTTGACATTGCCGCTGACAAGATGCCTGCTAATAAAAAACCTTTCAATCCTACAGGCAAATATTCTACAATAAAAGTACTGAACTCTCGATCCTTATTTATTTGTACCCCATTAAAAAAATAATAAATCATTGCTCCAGCAAATAGAAAGATTCCAAACTGTATCAGTACAAAAATTCCACTTCCTATCATAGCCTTTTGCCCAGATTTTAAATTTTTAACACTTAAGACCCTCTGGACCATCATATAGTCTACACCATGTGAAGAGAAGGAAAGGAATATTCCTCCTATCAGGGCATTTATAAATATATAGGGATCTCTATACAGACTTCCTGAAAAATTAAAAATTTGTGTCTTATTTGAAGTCACCAAACCAGACCAAATATTAGAGAAACTATCTTCCGCATTATTTATAATAAAAATTATTGTTATGCAGCCACCGAGTAAATAAAGAAAAAATTGAATACTATCAATCCAAACTATTGTTTTCAACCCACCACTGACAACATAAACTAATGTAATGGCGCCAATCAAAATCACAGAATCTGTTAGTGTCCAACCCGTTATTACTTGGACAATAACTGCAGTAGCTAAGAATCTAATCCCATCTGCCAGAACTCGAGTTATAAGAAAAATTAAAGAAGAGACTTTTTGAATATTAGCCCCAAACCTATTACCAATAATTTGATAAATAGATGTAACTCCTGAAGAAAAATATTTTGGTAACAAAAAAAAACTAACAAAACATCTTCCAATTATATATCCAAAACTCAACTGAAGGAATGTCCAGTCTCCTCTGTAAGCAAGTCCTGGCACACTGATAAAAGTAAGAACCGAAGTTTCAGTAGCAACAATGGAAAACATTGCCACCACCCAAGGTAAAGATTTATTACCTAAAAAGTAGTCTTTTGGTGATGTGTTTTTACTTCCTTGATACAAACCAAAAATAACAAAACCACTCAAAAATACAGAAATTATTGCAATGTCAATCCAATGAATAACGGGACTCCTTTTTTTGGCCTTCTAACAGAACATAAATAAGAATAATTTTAACTTATAGTAAATAAACAATCTAAAACAAGTTGTGAAAAAGAAAATCCTATTATCAATTATATTAGTAATTAATTGCCAGACCTATCCTAAAAATATAGAAATTTTAAAACCATTGCCTTCCAATACTTCAAAATCTGTAAGAAACGGGCTGGATGTACTGATTGAAGATTATCCTAATATTTTAAAAGATAAAAAAGTTGGATTAGTGACTAATCATACAGGTATTACTAAAAACTTGGAAAATAATTATAAAGTTTTTCAAATGAATCCTGATATTGCCTTAAAAAAAATTTTTGCTCCTGAACATGGTTTTTTTGGAGAGGCAAGTGCTGGAGCAAAAGTAAATTATAAAAATAAAAATTTTAAAAAAGCTGAGATTGTTTCCTTATATGGTAAAAATAGGAAACCTACTAAAAACATGCTAAAAGGATTAGATTTAATTATATATGATATTCAAGATATCGGTTCAAGGTTTTATACATACATATCAACATTAGGAATAGTTATCGAAGCTGCCGCTGAACAAGATATTGAAATAATGATTTTAGATAGACCAAACCCAATTAGTGGGCAAATAATTGAAGGAGCTATCTTGGATACTTCATTTAAATCTTTTGTGGGTTATTACCCTATACCAATCAGATATGGATTAACTGTTGGTGAATTGACAAATATGGCTATAAATGAAAATTGGTTATCCCCCCTTCCAAAAAAAGTTACTATCGTAAAAATGGATGGTTGGAGAAGGTCAATGTTTTTTGATGATACAGATCTTCCATGGATACCTCCCTCCCCCAATATTCCAAACCTAGAAACCGCGATTATATATCCTGGAATGTGCCTTTTTGAAGCAACAAACCTAAGTGAAGGCCGCGGTACTTATAAACCATTTCTACAAATTGGTGCGCCTTGGATTAAAAAGGATTTAATTAATCAATTGAAGACTCTTAAGCTTGAGGGTGTTATTATAAACTTCACAAAATTTTCTCCAAAAACAATACCTGGAAAAGCATTAAATCCAAAATTTGAAAACGATACATGTTATGGAAGTATTTTCAATATAACAGAAAAACATAAATACAAAGCTCTGGAAACCGCACTTCGTAAAATCTCCATTATAAATGAAAACTATAATGATAAATTTAATTTTAATTCAAATACGCTAAATAAACTATACGGAAATAATTCTCTAACGAATTATCTTAATACTTTATCCCAATCTAACAATCTAAACAAACAAAATGCTCTATTGGATCTTTTACATAAGGAGGGAAAAGCTTTAAAAAGATTTTCTAAAAAATCTTTGAAATATTATCTATATAATTAACCTATTTTAAATAAAGAATTTTTTTTGTCAATCTCAAGCTAGAAGTCTCTAACTCTAAAAAGTAAATACCCGTAGGAAGATTATTTTGAATAAGTTCTGGATAAAAATTTATTAAGTGAGATCCTGCATTAAAATAATCATCTTGTATCAGCTGAATCATTTGCCCATTAATATTATACACCTTTATCCAAATATTACCGCCCTGATATAATTTAAATTTTATTTTTGTTCCAGCATTAAATGGATTAGGGTATGTAGATAAAGTTGGTTCATGAGGAAATATATTGTCATCTTTTATGGAGGTAGACAGCCAATTTGTACTAATGGACTGAGAAAGAGAATGATCTTGTTCCATGCTATCATAGCCTAATGCCCAAACCATGACACCTCCAAGATTCCGATTCTTCGCATAATTACATTTATATTGAATTGAAAGAGGGTCATCATACGTAATAATTTTTGTTTGATCGTTTTTAACTAAATAAGGACATTTAGCAGTATTATCCCACTCATATGTCCACCCATTATCAATAAGAGGTACTATGTCTTTGTAATATATATCAACTACCGTTCCAGAAAAACTACCATTAATTGTTGAAGTATTATATTGTTTACCCCAAAAAGGAATACCCATATTTATCTTATGAAGAGGGATTCCACTGCTTGTTAAATAATTTATACCTGTCTGCACAGAACCATCTGGGTCTCCTTGAGGAGATTGATATAATGGAGAGTTATGGCCCGCATGTGAACTCCAAGCCCCATGAATATCATAAGTCATCGCGTTGAAAAAATCTACATGCAATTTTAAATTATCAAAATCATACCACTGCCCAGACCAGCTTGAGATAGGAACTGCCATAGTAATTAGCAATTCTGGATCAAAATCGTTAAGTACGGAATCTAACTCTTGAACAAATTGGGTAAGATTATTCCTTTGCTCTGCGGATTGAGGATGTTCCCAATCAATATCAATCCCATCATAACCATATGAAATAATTTTTTCAAAAATATTATCAATGAAGATAGATCTCATCTCATATGTTGAAGTAGCGGATGCAAACCCTTGCCCTTGCCCTCCTCCACCTAAAGAAAGAATAAATTTCCTGTCTTGATCATGTATGTAACTTGCTGTAGAATTATTAAAAAATGAATTACTCGGGGCAATGATATCCCCATTCGTATTAGGCCAAGCGAAAGCATGATTAATATGAGTAAATATTTCTAGATCAATATCCTGAGGTAATAATGTGCTTTGGATCCAATAAGGATAATATCCAACAACACGTTCGGCATTAGAAAAACTAAAAAAAATTAGAAGCGGAAGATATTTTATATATTTCACCATTTTTTTCTCCATTTAAGTTTTGGATTTTTATCTTTATAACCTAATGATTCATAAACAGATGAATGTAACTTTTGTCTCCAATCAAAATAGGCGGGATTTTTACTTTCTCTTTTTGGATGAATAGCATTTGTTAATAAAATAACAAAAATTCCATTCTCAGGATCTATCCACAAACTAGTTCCTGTGAAACCCGTATGCCCATAACTATTATCACTTAAATAAACTCCTCCAGATGCTTTTCCAGAAGGGCTGTCCCATCCAAAGCACCTAGAACTTTGCTTAATAAAAGAAGACTTACTTGTAAAAAGTTTTACAGTCTCACTTTTAAAAATTCTTTCCCATCTATATATACCATTATTTAACATCATTTGTGAAAATAGAGCTAAGTCCTTAGCTGTTGAAAATAGACCTGCATGTCCTGCAACACCCTCCATTCGAAGTGCATTCTCATCGTGAACAAATCCTTTAATAAGATTATTATTTTTAGATATTTCTGTAGGCACCACTCGATGTAATTTCTCCTTAGGTGGATTATACATAGTTGTATTCATGCCTAGTGGCTGAAAAATGTTTTGCCTAGAAAACTCACCTAGAGATAACCCCGAGATTGATTCAATGACTTTTCCTAAAATAATAATACCTATATCTGAGTAAATAGTTGTATCTGCCAAATTATGCGAAGGAGCAGTATTATATATGCTATCTAATACAACTTCCATATTCCCTTGAATAAAAGAATAATTTTTAAATGGAGGAAGACCACTTGTATGCGACAGTAGATGCCCAATAGTGATCTTTTTTTTGTGCGAATAATATTTTTTCTGTTTCCCCATAAACATAGGTAGATAATCTACCACTGGAACTCCTAAATCAATTAATCCTTGATCATAAAGCTTCATTACTGCTGATGTTGTAGAAACTACTTTCGAAATAGACGCTAAATCAAATATATCACTTTTCCTCATTTCCCGCTTTTTGCTATAGGTATGATAGCCAACCGCTTCATGAAGAAATATTTTACCATCCTTAGATGCCAGAATTACAGCACCTGGGAAAGCCTTATTTTGCACTGCTCTATTTAAGTGTTCAATCAAAGTGTCAGTTATTGCATTTGATTCTTCAGGTAAAACCCTCTTGACTTCCATCCCAGGTTTATAATAGATCTTATTTTTTTTTGGTGTGTATTTTTCAATATTTACACCTTGCCCTATTTTTGCTATACCAGGTATGGATACTGGCAATTTACCAGAGATCGAAACTTTCCCTAATATTGCATTCAAATATGCATTTTGCATCAACATGTTATCTTTATAACCACAAAGATAAACAGGGATTTTTGGAAAGCTTTGAATGATGTATGGATTTCCAAGGCTTCCTAGAACGATATTTCCTGTTTTTTCTTGAATCTTTTTAATGAAGTATAGTTGATTGTCTGAAAAAGATATTCTATCCTTCCATGCTTTGTGTGTCACAAAGGTATTAATAACAACCATAGCATCTTTGGGAATTTCATCAAGAATTTGATTGATTATTTTTTCTGAATCAGATTCATCTACTTGATGAGGCTTTATATTTAACCCAAATTTTACCAATCCCTTTGTTATATGCGAAATAGAGTGATCATATTCATGGTCATACATATCAACTACGTAAATTGATTCTTTAGGAAACTTAGAAATTGGAAGCAAATCTTTTTCTAGCTTAACGCATGTTATTGCTTCAGCCGCAACTCTTTGGGCAATTTTTTTATTTTCTTTAACTCCAACCGAATTGTGTATATGTTTTAAATCAATTGTTTTTTGAATATTTAATCCGATTTTCTGCTTCATTTTTAGCATTTTTAAAACTGACTCATTAATCCTCTCTTCAGAGATTTGACCATTCAGAACAGCTTTTTCAATTGTATTTATAGATTTTTCTATATTATGATTTTGAATAATTATATCACACCCTGCATTTATCACTTCTATAAGTGCATAGGAATCAGAATAGTTTTTGGTAATACCACCCATACCCATACCATCAGTTACAATCGCACCATTAAAATTGAGCTTATTTTTTAAAATGCCATCAACCCAAAACTTGCTCATTGAAGCTGGGGTATCTGAATCAGGCTGATAATCTGGAGCGTGAACGTGTGCAACCATTACTGCATCAATTCCATTATTTATCATTTTTTTAAATGGTGGAAGCTCAACAGTCCAAAGTCTTGCTGAGTCGCTTGGAATCATAGCTAAAGAGGAATGTGAGTCTGTCTCCGTGTCACCATGCCCTGGAAAGTGTTTTGCAGTTGCCAGCATTCCATGATCTTGTAGACCTCTTACATATTCAATAGCATATTTAGCTACCATATCAGGGTCTTCACTAAAAGATCTAACATTTATTATTGGATTTAGCGGATTATTGTTAACATCAACTACTGGCGAAAAATTCCAATGTACGCCTAGCGCTCTTGACTCACTTGCAGTAATTTTTCCTACATCGTAAGCATTGCTAGGTTTGTGAGTAGCTGCAATTGCCATAAAAGGCATTAGCTCAGTACCTTCATTAAAACGTTGATTTAATCCATACTCAATATCGGCATCAATCAAAATAGGAACCTCTGACCGAATTTGCATTTCATTAAGAAAAGTCAAACTGCTACTTGCCTCTCCATACCAAAAATGGATCCCTCCAATTCCATCTTTTTCAATTAATTCAATGATACTTTCCCATTTTTCTTTTGGAATATCTTTAAATCTAAGATTCATACGATAAATCATCATTTGAGCAATTTTTTCTCTTAATGATAAATTATTTAATGTTTCCTCTGCCCATCCTCCTGTTTTGATGTAAGAAGGATTACAACTAAAGAGCAAAACAAAAATAGAAATAAAAAAAATTTTAATAGACTTTTTGTAATTCAAAGTAAATAAATTTTAATAGCAAAATTAAGGATGTTTATTATTTTATTTGATTGAATATTTTTATTAATTGCGTCATAAAAAGAAGAACTCAGTTTACTGTCATTTTTTTAAAGTAAAACAATTTTATTCTTTACTATTAGACATTTAAAATTTTCAAACTAGCTTTTGAGGATGCCAGACTCTTTAGAACAATTAGTTGGTCAAATTATCATTGCAGGGTTTCGAGGGAAAACTGCTGAAGAAGGCTCCTCGATTGCAAAATATATCAAGACCTATAATCTTGCAGGTGTTATTTTATATGATATTGATCTTGAAATTGGTGGAGAAAAATTAATTCCTGGTACAAGAAATATTGAATCCCCTTCTCAAGTAAAATCATTGACATCACAACTTCAAAACATCTCTAAGGATACTTTATTAATTTCGATTGATCAAGAAGGTGGGGACTCCTCAAGACTTAAGTCAATTTACGGATTTAAAGAAGATACCTCTTGGGCACATATTGGTAATTTAAATAATCCCATTCTAACCAAACAATTTTCTGAATCCATGGCCATTACTCTTTTTAAATCTGGAATCAATTTAAATTTTGCTCCTGTCTTAGATCTAGATTATGGAGAAGGAACAATTATAAGTGCTCAAGAAAGAGCTTTTTCAAGTGATCCTGACAATATCATTAAACATGCTAGAATATTTATAAACGCTCACAAACAAAAAAACATAATAACATGTGCAAAACATTTTCCTGGACTTGGTTCTGCATCTGGAGATACTCATGAGGGCTTAACAGACATAACCGATACTTGGACAGTTAAGGATATGATACCCTTTGATAAATTGATACAAAATAACGATTTAGATACAGTAATGGTGTCTCATGCTTTTGATAAAAAATTAGATCCTAACTACCCCTCTTCGCTTTCTCAAAATATCATCACTAAAATGCTGCGAAATGATTTAGGTTTTGAAGGAGTTGTAATTTGCGATGATCCAAGCATGCGTGCAATATCTGATCACTACAACCTAGAAGAGACTTTTAAACTCATGCTCGATGCTGGGATTGATCTATTTTGTTTAGGAAACAACTTAATATATGACCCTGACTATATTCCAAATGCGATTGACTCGGTTTGTAGTTTAATTGCATCAGGTAAAATAAAAAGGACAAGGATAGAACAATCTATCGATAAAATAAAATTATTAAAGTCAAACTATGGAATCGGAAAGAAGTGATTCTCTAATTGGCATTGATTGTGGTGCCTCTAAAGTTCTTTTACAATCAGCTAAGATCAATCCCAAAGGAACAACAATTTCAAAAGGGAAGTATTATAAAGAGTATTTGTATTCTTCCCACCCCGATTGGGATCCTAATTATCAACCTACACCACTTGATGTTCAAATTAAAGAAAATAACAGCAAGTCTATCCTAATTGGAGAAGCTGAAAAAAAACAAGGAAATGTTATTGTTGAATTGCTCCGAAATGTAGTTGCTAGTAATTCAGATTGTGAAATAGGAATCTGTTTTCCTGGTATCAAAGATACAAATGGTGTAACTATTTTAGCCAATGGCCCTAGAATCCCAAAATTGCTTAAAAGGTTAAATAATATAAACACTTTATATAATGATTCTGACTGCTGTATTACTGGCGAATTGGTATCTAATATTGGAAAAATGAATGATGTCCAGAATGGAATTTATATTGGAGGTGGAACAGGCATTGCTGATGGCATTCTCTTGAATGGGAAAATAATTAATTTAAACATAGATGAAAATCCTAAAAAATCTTGGGAATTAACACTCCCCCATGGTCCTACTGTAGAGTCATTGCTTTCTCCAGGGGGGATTTTAAAGAACCACAATTTGAAATTTAAAACTAATATAACTTCCCTATCTGAACTTTCAGAGTCGGAGTATTTTAAAGAAACTTTAGAAAACGTAATTATAGCTTTTGATTATTTAATAAAAGATCGTTTAGATTTTTTTCATAGGTATAAACAAAAGATAGAAAAAATTGTGATTGGTCA
>CEOP01004528.1_pt1 | contig 10775 bp, 11 predicted proteins | sample 361301 | NCBI WGS metagenome assembly CEOP01 (sample SAMEA2619548, study PRJEB7988) | marine metagenome | biome: marine biome (ENVO:00000447); feature: deep chlorophyll maximum layer (ENVO:xxxxxxxx); material: "saline water (ENVO:00002010), including plankton (ENVO:xxxxxxxx)" | depth 55 m
TTATAATAAATGGTTGATTCTGCTCTTTTAACTCTGCAGCAATTACAGCCCCCATCCTGCCATAGCCACATATAATAAAGTGATCTTTTAAATCTTTAATTTTATTCATCATTAATATTCTCCGATAAGTATTAAAATAAATTATTATATCTCTCATACTGGCAAATAACATACCAATACCAGCAACTCCAAAAATAATAACAAATATAGCCCATATTCTGCCGATGTCAGTCAATGGGTGAACTTCTGAAAAACCGACAAAAAACAACGTTATGATTGTCATATAGATGCTATCAAGCCACGACCATTCTTTTCCACCAATTATAAAAAAGCCTATTGAGCCAATAATGATAATTGAAACGAAATAAGCAACATATAAAATATTTTTATTAATTCGATTCATTGGTTTTAATTATTTCGAACAATTAAATATTTATTAAAAAAAAAGGAACTATCTAAAGCTCCTTTTTTAATTGTAAATGATTTTAATAACAAATTAAAATTAATCGTCTTCAGCTGCTGCTTTGGCTGCCTCTTCCTTCATTTTTTGTATGTCTTTTATTATACTTGGAAGAGCTCGTACTTCTTTTAAATCTTTTGTTAACTGATCTCTTGATTGTTCTAGATCAGCAAGTTTTTGTTTTGTTCTTCTAATGTTAGTACGTACCTGATCTGAAAGGTCTTCAATATCATTATTAACATTTTTGAAATTTCTTTGAGTTTCCCTGGTGAAATTATCTAATTTAAAATCAACGTCATCAATAAGACTTAATAGAGAATCAGTATTTTTTACGATTAAATTTGTGTTTGCAATAATATCAAGTTGAGCTTTTCTAATATGTTTACCACGACCAATGAATCTAAGGTTATATTGCCTTAGGCTATCGGCAAATTGATCCTCAACTTTGTCTACTAATTTTTGATCGATTGTTTTTATTTCATCCATTCTTTTGTTTAATTCATCCGCTAAATATTGAAAATATCCTGCGCCTAGTAAAAGAGCGATTAGTAATCCAATTATAATTTTATCCGCGTTTCTCAATTTATTTTTCCTTTTATCATTAAAATTTTTATTTTAACCCTTCTAGCCGTTTTTCCCATTCGCTCATTATTTCAGAATCAAGATTTCCAGATGATTCATCGCCCTCTCCACTACTTTGATCTGCTTGCAATGAGACATTTCCTTCCATTAAGGTATGTAAAATTTCTGCTCTTTTTTCAGAATTACCCTTGACAGCTTCAGTTAAATCTGATATTTCATCATTAAAATCATTTATGGTTCTATCTAATCTTGTTACTAGTTCATTGAACAATACTTCCCCGTAGGATGCATTAATCCCCTCTAGAAGATCATCTAGCTTGTCACTTAAATAGCCTAACCGGCTATCTTGATTATTAAACTCTATACTCACAATAGACTGCAAATTTATATCATAGATTGTATTTTTGGGAGAATAATTTTATAAAAATTATTTATAATATTAAATAATAAATTACCTTCTAGTTTTGACTAATTTTAATCCTTTTTTTTCTAATTCCTCAATAATGGGAAGGAATATCTTTTTTTGTAGTCTGTATGGTAGCTTATCTACTGCTTTCATTTTTATTATATCATCAGGTTTTCCAATCCCTGATGTAACGATTTCATATTTTCCCATACCTACTATAACGACAAGATCCTTAATGTTGATAGATAGCGCTAAGAATACTTTACCAGTATTGATATTATGTAATTTATAGTCTGTAAGAATATATCCTGTTTCTGGTGCGTAATGGATAATATTATAATTTTCGTTTTCTAAATAACTTTTAATTAGCGGCATGATATCTCTAATCGAGCCATCATATTTAAAATTGAGCACCATTCTTGGTGGCTCTGGGCATGATGAAATTTTTATAGATAAAAAGACAATAAGATAAATTGAAAATAATAGGCGCACAGCTTAACCTAATTAATAATGGTTCCAATCCTATTAAATCGTGGAAACCATGTCTTAAGGTCAAGAGAAAAATATGCAAACAAAGCTTCGCCAAGAATAAAGTTTTCAGGAATGAGTCCCCAATATCTTGAATCTAAACTATCATCTCTATTATCACCCATTGCCCAATAATAATTTTCTTTTACTTCATAGCCTTTCCATTCAGAAAGTGGTTTGCCATCAATAACTAAATATTGAAAATGATGATCTCTAATATATCTTGACCATGGAGTTAAAAGGTTCCCTTCACCATAGCCGTAATAAGGTTTAAATACATGCGATTTTTCTTTTCTCCTCCATAACTCGTTAGGATCCTGAAGAGTAAACTCAAAAGATTGTTTTTTTTGTACTAGATTTGCTTTGTGGCCTTCCATTAACATGATGGGTAGTAGCTCTCTCCAGTTTGTATTCTCATCTATTGGGAAATAGTCTCCTTTTTTAGGTATAGCTATTGGCCCCATATTATCTTTGTTAATATTTTTTTCAGAACTGAGATAAATTTCCTTTTGTTGCATTGATATCGGAATCTCTGGTTGGGAAAAAACATAATTATCGGGAAGAGCAGTTAATTTATTATTTAAGTAAACTTGTTTGTTTTTTATTAGTAAAGTATCTCCAGGGCCAGCAATACATCTTTTTACATATTTAACATACTTGTCTCTAGGATAATTAAAAATTAAAACATCTCCTATTTTTGGTATCTTAAACCTTGGAAAGTGAATTGATGGAACAAATACTCCAATATCGGTATATGGTATACCAATCCAATTTGGTGTACGTAAGCCATATACGAATCTACTTCCAATAAGGAAGTCTCCAGTCATAATCGTTCTTTCCATACTTCCGGTAGGAACAATATATGCTTCTAGTAGAGTAACTTTAACAGATAAAGCAATTATTACAATAATCACTAATGCTTTTACTTCTGAAATAAATTTACTATTCCCAGTACTTATACCAATAAAAATAAAACCTATTATTCCACAAAAAATGTGTGTTATGCGACCATATTCATTTGGTATGAAAAGTATAGTTATAAAAAAAAATAAGCCAATAAGAGCTAAAATCTTATTTTTTATTTCATAGTTAAATATTTTCATAATAATTATTATTTAATAAAGTGGATAAAACTATTTTTCTTGAAAAATTATACAAATAAAGTTACAATCATTTACTATTTATCATTCCTTCTAAATGTTCAAATTGAGATTTTTTATTATACAAATCTACATTTAATATATCTACTCTCCATTTTGAATTGATACTTAGATTAGAATTTTCAACAAAATCTGATAATAATTGTTTGATCTTTATTTTATTTTTAATAACTGGATTTATACTTTTTTCTTTTTCTGAATCACCTAAAAGACTAATAAATAAGAATACGGTGATATCATTATAATTAGCTATTATGTCAATGGCAAATTCAACCTTATAACATATTTCTATGGCTTCTATCTTATAGTCTTTATCGGTAAGATAAAGGCAGGATAATTTTATTCCCATCCATTTCATTTTATTTTTCATTTTCAACCATTTAAAACTTGGTAAATAGCTGCTTACCGGGTTAAAAGATTTTCTGTGAATTGGTGTGGCCATATTTTTCTTTAAAGATTCCATATGGGATTTTGTTCCATAGCCTTTGTTCTTTTCAAAATCGTATTCAGGAAAAATAATAGAATAATTTTCCATAATGTTGTCTCTGGTTACTTTTGCAACTATAGATGCAGCCATAATGCAATCAATCTTAGTATCACCTTTCACTATATTCTTGCAAGGTATCGATATGTTAAGTTTATCGATTCCATCTACTAATACCATGTCTGGTTTCAATGTTAAATCGTCTATAGCTTTTTCCATTGAAAGCAGAGTCGCTTGTCTAATATTGATTTTATCTATTATTTTGACACTTACGCAACCAATGCCGATACTTAGCGAGTCATTGACTATATCGTTATATAAAGTAAATCTTTTTTTTGGAGTTAATTTTTTTGAATCTTTAAGGCCTTTTATAGAATGATTATTGGGTAAAATAACAGCAGAGGAAATTACAGGGCCTGCTAATGGACCTCTGCCAACCTCATCAACCCCAGCTTTAATTTTTTTAATTATAATATTTTACCCTTTTAATATTTTACAAAAATTATTTCTTGATTGTCCTTGTAACCGTTTTTAAATAATATCGATTCTAATTTTAAGGCAAACTTTAGGTATAACAATGGACAGAAAACAATCAGGTTTAATATTTTTCTCAATAATTGCATTTTTATTATATGCTTACGGTGTTGAACTTTTTGAAAGTGTGTGGAGCTTTCCTCAAATAAGGAAAGTGCCACTAATGGTTATTGCACTTGTTGGAACAGGGATATTTGCAACAATCAGACTCGGATTCCCTCAAATTAAATATTTAAAACACGGTATAAATGTAACAGCTGGAAAATATGATAACCCTGAGGACAAAGGTGATTTAAGCCATTTTCAGGCTCTAACTACCGCTTTATCGGCTACCGTAGGCGTTGGAAATATAGCAGGAGTTGCAACTGCTATATATTATGGTGGTCCAGGAGCGCTATTCTGGATGTGGGTCACTGCTTTTTTTGGAACCACTTTAAAATATGCTGAATGTACATTATCTGTAAAATATCGAGAAATCAATTCACAGGGTTTTACTTCTGGTGGGCCGATGTATACAATCCAGAATGGAATGGGGAAAAAATGGACATGGCTAGCAATTGCTTTTGCTGGCTTTGCAATTATATGTTCTTTTGCAACAGGCAATGCTATCCAATCTTTTACAGTTTCTGATCAAATATACTCAGAATCGATACAGCTTTTTGGGCCAGATCATTTTCTTACGATAAAACGCTCTTTCTTAGAGTTGTTTCAATTCTCATATCAGCAAATAATAAATGGAATTATACTATCAGCAGTTGTTGGCCTAGTTATAATTGGAGGAATTAAACGTATTGGTCGCGTTACTGGCTATTTAGCTCCATTTATGGCAGTAATTTACGTTTTCTCTTCGTTGTTAATTCTTGTTTATCATTTTGATAAGGTATTTGAAGCTTTTGCATTAATATTTAATGGAGTTTTCAATCCAACTGCAACAATTGTTGGTGCTGGCGGTGGTGCATTTTTAACAATGATCAATACAATGCTTATGGGTGTAAAGCGAGGCTTATATTCAAATGAAGCAGGTCAAGGAAGTGCTGCCATAGCTCACTCTACAGCAAAGACCAATTACCCCGTTCGTGAGGGCGCAGTAGCAATGCTTGGACCTTATATTGATACGATTATTATTTGTACTCTCACAGGGCTTGTTATTATTTGCACTGGCGCATGGAAACACACTGAATATTATGCCAGTATCATGTCGTCGACGATAGATGAATACAATAATGCCATTTCATCAGGAAACTTCAGAGGAATGGACCTTATTAACGGTAGCCTTTTAACATCTTTTGCTTTTAAAAATGGTTTAATATGGTTGTTTAACTATGGAGATAAGATTATTACGCTTTCAGTGTTATTGTTTGCAACTTCGACTGCAATTAGTTGGTCGTTCTATGGGGATAGATCGACTGAATATCTTTTTGGTGAGAAAGCAATTATCTGGTATAGAATTACATATATAATTTTTGTATTTATCGGAGCCAACGCAGGCATAGAGACAGTTTGGGCTTTTGGAGATGCAGCACTTGGTTTTATGACCTTTCCGAATTTGATTTCAATAATTTTTCTCACAGGAGCTCTCAAAAAAATGACGAAGGAATACTTTAAAATGGATTATGAATCTAAATCCTAATAAGGGGTATTTAGATACGGCTATTTACGCAGCAAAAGCAGCTTCTGATCATATTATAAGGTCATCTAAAAGGAAAATAAAATCATTTAAGGCTAAAACTGATCTTGTAACTGATACTGATCTTGCTTCCGAAGAGCTAATTACTAATATAATTAAAAACAAATATCCGGATCATAATATTCTGGCGGAAGAATCTGGCTTAATCGATAGTCACCCTTCTGAATATACCTGGATAATTGACCCGCTAGATGGAACAACTAATTTTGTACATAATTATCCATCTTATGCCGTATCTATTGCTTTAATACACAAAAATAAACCAATAGTCGGCGTTGTAATTGAAATGCCATTGATGAACATTTACTACGCCACAATTAATTCTGCTGCATATTGCAATAATAAAATTATAGGGTGTTCGAAAACAGATAAATTAATTCTATCACTATTAGTAACCGGTTTTAGCTATAATCATAATGAAAATTGGAATTTAAATATAGAATATTTTAAAAAGTTTACAGATATCACTCAAGGTGTAAGAAGACTTGGTTCAGCGGCAGTTGACCTTTGTCATACTGCAATAGGTCATGTGGATGGCTTCTGGGAGTTTGACTTAAAACCCTGGGATGTAGCTGCTGGAGTATTGATAGCAAAACGAGCTGGAGCAAATATATCAAAATTAAATGGGGACAAATATTCTATTTACGATGACGAAATTCTAGTAACTAATGGACTTATTCATCAAGATATGATAAAAGTATTTAAGGAATTGAAATAAATTGGTTTTTAAATTGTTTTTCTGACCACAATGCGTCTATAGATTTGATGCGATTATTGCTTGATTCTATTTTAATTATTTCCATCGCACGAAAGCTATAGGTTGGACCATTTTTAATTAAAGTACCCTCCCACTCATAATAAACAACAAATTTATTTTTCTTTGAAAAAATTTCTAGAATATCTAAATCATATTCGAACCATTTCTCACCATAGTTTTTTATATCATTTATAAATGAATTTGAATTTTGTTTATATTGCTGTTTAGATAGTTTAATTGTGGCGTTATTAACAGTATTATTCCTTATATATGAAATCTTAATTGAGTCTTTTTCTGAGCCATTGATAATATTTTCAATGTTATATGTATTAATATTATTAATTTTATTGTTATTTATTTCAAAAATCACATCACCAGCTGATAATGAGGATTTATTATCTCTAAATGGAGATACACTAGTGATAGTTAGACCTGAATCAGTTTTTACAGTATTGATCCCTAATCCAATATATGGTATATGATAATAAATAAAATCATTATCTAATAGCATAGTCACTGAATCGATGTTTGCGTTATACCGAGCATTTAGAAAGTCAATTATGAACCTTTCTTTCTTGTTCTGAGCGATAGAAAAAGAAATAAGAATTAACGTATATAGTATTATTTTATATTTTTTTATCATCTTCTAGCTTAAATCTAAATAGGATATGCTATACACTATAAATGATATTAGAAATTTTTCGTACAGTTTCTGGCGTTGATCCACAACAAGACCCTACTAATGATGCTCCTAAGGATGCGTAATGACTAATCTCTTTAGAAAATTTATTATCACTTATGACTGATGTAAAAACGCCTTCTTTAGATGGCATGCTTTTACCAGCATTTGGATAGATACCCCACTTTCCTTTCCAAAGCTTCAAGAAAGATGGCAATGAGGCGGTAATAGTTTTTGTTGATGTACAATTAATTAATAGCATATCTATTCGAGCTGAAGTAGCTAGTTTGACAACTTTCTCTATTTTTGTATTATCAAATAAATGATTTCTATCCTTGAGTATAATGCTCAGCCATTTTTCCATTTTTATGTTTTTACTAACCTCTAATATCGTTTCTATCTCTTTATAATTGCCCATAGTTTCAAATAGCATAATATTTACATCACTAATAGAGACCATTTTTGTAATAAATTCAAATTCTCTTTTAGCAATTTCCTTTCCAGGAAAATCACTTGTTACGTAACAATCTTCTAAAGGCGCTATTGAACCAGCAATTAGGATGTTTTTATCATTTCTCGCGATATTAGCCGCTTTAACCGCCATATTAAATGAAAGCTTACTAAGTCTTATTGAATCTAAATCAGAATAACCCGCTTTTTTAAAAGTTCTTGGAGTCGTTCTAAAAGTATTTGTTGTAATAATATTGCTTCCTGCTTCAATATATTCATTATGGATTTTAACAACAGTTTCATTTTCTTCAATATTTGCCATTGAAGACCATAGTGGGAGTGGTAATTCTATCCCTCGCCTCATGAGCTCAGTGCCCATTGCTCCATCTAATATTAATGGCTTTTTAACATCAAAAATCATTCTATAAATTACTTTGAAATAAATACTATATTTAATAAACGTATAGTATTTTCTTGTTTAGGGTATATTATGAAATATTTAAAAACCATATTAATTCTGCTTTATATAATTACCTCCTTTTCATTTTGTCAAAAGACATATGTCCATGCTGGTAAATTAATTGACGGCATATCTGACATCCCAATTGAAATGATAACTATAGTTATTAATGGTGATATTATTCAAAGTGTCTTGCGAGGTTACTTAAGTCCTGGCCCAAAAGATACTTTGATAGACCTTAAAGGTTATACCGTATTACCTGGCTTGATGGATATGCATACACACTTGTCTGGCCAAAGTAATCCTAAAGTATATATGGAAAAATTTTATATGGATATCGATGAATACGCTTACAGATCCATACCATATGCAGAAAAAACTCTAATGGCTGGTTTTACAACTGTACGAGAATTAGGTGGAGTTATTAGCACCAGTCTTCGAGATGCAATAAATGCTGGTTATGTAATCGGGCCAAGAATTTTTAGTGCAGGAAAATCTATTGCAACTACTGGTGGACATGCTGACCCTTCGAGTGGTTTGAATATGAGTTTTTCAGGTGATCCAGGGCCAAAAGATGGTGTGATAAACGGCCCAAGTGATGCTAGAAAAGCTGTAAGGCAAAGATATAAAAATGGCGCAGATCTCATAAAAGTTACAGCCACTGGCGGTGTTCTTAGTGTCGCAAAAAATAGCAAAAATCCGCAATTTACCGAAGAAGAATTAATGGCTATTGTGGAAACTGCCGATGACTATGATATGCACGTAGCTGCTCATGCACATGGACCAGAGGGTATGAAGCGCGCAATAAAAGCTGGTGTCCATTCAATTGAACACGGAACTATAATGGATGGTGAGGTACTTGCTCTGATGAAAAAACATGGAACATATTATATTCCAACTATTTCTGCAGGTATGTTTGTAGCTGAAAAAGCTAAAGAGAGTGGCTATTATCCACCTATAATTGTGCCAAAAGCTCTTGAAATTGGACCAAGATTGCTAAACACATTTACAACCGCATATAAATTCGGAATTAAAATCGCTTTTGGTACGGACTCTGGCGTTTCTTACCATGGTGATAATGCCAAAGAATTTTATTACATGGTCAAAGGAGGTATGTCTGAAATGGAGGCAATCAGATCTGCAACAGTGGTTGCATCAGAAATGTTAAAAATCAATGATAAATATGGGACAATAGAATCAAATAAAGTAGCTGATATAATTGCTGTTGAGGGTAATCCGATAAAAGATATAACGTCTCTTCAGAAAGTGGTTTTTGTAATGAAGGATGGTGAAATTTACAAAAACCTTAATTAGTGCCTCTCTTCTCTTTGCTTAGCATATTCATCTGATTTGGCCATTATTTTATTGAATGAGCTTTTAATTTCTTCTTGATCGGATTTTGGCAAAATTTCTATCCACCACTCCGGCATCATGCTTTTTAGTATTTTTTCTGTTCCTCTTGGTCCTAATCCATTTCCATATTCATTATAATAATATTTTAAAATTAGTTTATTCCAATAGCCTTCATTTATTTCTTGAATAAAGACTAGCCATTCAAAAAACCTTGCTAAATAACTACCAACTCCAACCATTATTGAAGCGAAAATAATTGTCATTCCTAATCGAAGCTCACTATAAAATAATGATAAGAACCAAAGACTGAAAATCATTAGTATCGTACCAGTAAGCAATCCATAACGCGATATCCAACTAAACTGGGGGATTAGCTCGCAATATTGCTTTTTATTCTGCCAAGTTAGCCAAGTAGCTAAACTCCAACACAAGACAAGCATAATTATTAAAAAGATTAAATGTGGTTGTAATTGAGAATAAACAAACATTTTTTTATTTTAATATCGACTAATTGCTATGTATGTAAACGTCTTCAGCATTTACTACCGTTCTTAAAACGTAAGTATCTAAAATATTTTTAGGGTCTATTTTTGTAATATCATCTGAAAGAACAACAAAATCAGCGTATTTACCTTTTTCTATTGTTCCTAGTTTATCTTCCTGGAATCCAGCGTAGGCATTATTTTTTGTATAACACATTATCGCATCCTCTACGGTAATTTTTTGATCCGGAAACCAGCCTCCAGGTTTAGAATTATCTAAAGTACTCCTGGTGACAGCAGCGTAAATTCCCTCAAGCGGGTTCAGTGGGGTCACGTCCCAGTCAGAGCCAAATGTAAGTTTTACACCATTATCTAAAAATGTTTTAAAAATATAGCTCCTTGACATAAGAGAGCGATTAATTCTTTTATGCATCCACCTTGTATCATCAATGCAGCCATATGGCTGCATTGACGGTATAATTCCGAATTTAATTATCTTATCAATTCCTGATTCTGTTAGATGCTGTGCGTGTTCAATACGTGGCCTTCTATCTCTAATCCCGTTCTTCTTATTTAAGGCTTCAAACATATCAATGATCCAATCATTGGCCTTATCACCAATTGCATGTACCGCTAGTTGGATACCGTTTTTATCAATTGCATTCATCATTGTTTTAAATCCAAGCGTGTCATCAATGATCAAATAACCAGATGTATTTCTATCATCTAGATAGGGATGATACATCCAAGCAG
>CEOP01050215.1_pt1 | contig 10770 bp, 9 predicted proteins | sample 361301 | NCBI WGS metagenome assembly CEOP01 (sample SAMEA2619548, study PRJEB7988) | marine metagenome | biome: marine biome (ENVO:00000447); feature: deep chlorophyll maximum layer (ENVO:xxxxxxxx); material: "saline water (ENVO:00002010), including plankton (ENVO:xxxxxxxx)" | depth 55 m
CTTAAGAGATGGTACTGTTACTGTTGTAACTTCAAGCACATCATCAAGTACAACTATGGGTGAGCAAACTATTACTTACACAGCTTCAGATGCACTTGGTAATACAACAACTGCAACTAGAACTCTTACTGTAGTTGATACTACCGGTCCTGTAATTACGATAATCGGAGAGAATCCAGTAACTCTTGAATGGGGTGATGATTATGTTGATGCAGGTGCTACAGCTACTGACTTAAGAGATGGTACTGTTACTGTTGTAACTTCAAGCATATCTTCACAAGATGTTCTGGGTGAACAATTTGTTAGCTATACAGCTACTGATGCTGCAGGCAACACAACAACTGCAAAAAGAATAATTAATGTTGTTGATACAATTGCACCAGTTATTACAATTCTTGGAGATAATCCTGCCTCATCAGAGCTAGGATCTAATTACACAGATGCAGGTGCTACAGCTCTTGATAATTATGATGGTGCTGTAACTGTTATAGAATCAAGTACATCGAACGAAAATACCTTAGGAGCTCAATATATTTTCTACACTGCTACAGATTCATCTGGTAATGAAGCACAAGTAGTCAGAACTGTAAATATTATTGATACAATTGATCCTGTATTTACATCAGGTAATAACTTTGTTGTTGCCGAAAATCAGACATCTATTGGTACGATGACAGCTACTGACCTTGATACATTAACATTCAGTATTTCTGATGTAGTAGGTGGAGATGTTGCTAATGCGATTGTAATCTCATCTGGTGGAGCTCTATCATTTACACAAGCTCCTGATTGGGAAGATAGATCAGAAGTCTATTACACTGCAACAGTTACTGTTAGCGACTCATCAGGAAACAGTGTCTCAACTCCAATTACTGTAGCGGTTACAGATATAGGTGGTTTTGATGATAATCCAGATACTGGTACAGATTCTGATACTGAGACAGTTGTTATAATTGTAGAAACTGTTACTACAGGTGTAGGTACAGGAACTGCTACAGCTACAACAGCAGTTACTACAACAACAACTACCCCTTAATATTAGTAGGTAGTTTTGTTGTAGTTAATGTCTATAAGCAAAGGAGATATAGCAAATAATATATCTCGAAAGACATTACTATCTAAGCAAATATCCAAACAACTACTTGATAATTTTATTCAAGTAGTTGTTTCTTCATCATTTAGTACTCAGATAAAAATAAGTGGCTTTGGAACTTTTAAAAGAAAAAAAACACCATCAAGGATTGGAAGAAATCCTAAAACCGGTGAGGAATTTAAGATTTCCGAGAGGTCTAAATTAAACCTTATTTTGTCGAACAAAATTAGAAAAAAAATTAATTAAAACTAAGTGGTCGGGATGGTCGGATTTGAACCGACGACCACTACACCCCCAGCGTAGTGCGCTACCAAGCTGCGCCACATCCCGAATAATATATATTTTAACTTAACAAATTTTATAGTAATCCCTTTTATATAAAGAATTTAGATATAATCATTTTTATGGAAACTATTATTATCAAATCTTCATCTGGATCTTATACAGGCACAAGAATAGATAAAATTAATACTTTTTATGGAATTCCTTATGCGCATTCATGTGCTAATAAAAATCGATGGCAACATCCCAAAGAACTTAAAGATAATTATAACCATGGTGAATCTGTAAAGGGCTCAAGCGCATATCAAACAGTAGTAAACAAATCTTTTATGTTTGATTCCAGTCTTCCAAAATCAAGCGAAGATTGTCTAAACCTTAATATAGCCTCACCAGAACACGCATCAAATTTTCCAGTAATGGTCTGGATACATGGAGGTGCCTTTTTAACTGGTTCTGCTAATGGGGCTCTTTATAAAATGGAGACTCTTGCATCAAAAGATATAGTTTTAGTTACTATAAATTATAGATTAGGCCCTTTTGGCTTTTTAAAACTAAATGAGGTAAGTAATGGAAAAATTCCATCAACCGGAAATGAGGGATTACTAGACCAAAGGTTAGCCATCAAATGGATTAAAAAAAATATAGAAGCTTTTGGAGGTAATCCTGAGAATATAACAATATTTGGAGAATCTGCTGGCTCATGGAGCTGCGCTTTGCAAGTTGGTATGGGTATAAAAGGGGATTTTCAAAAAGTTATTTGCCAAAGTGGAGGTGGAGATGCAGTCAGATCAACTGAAACAGCAAATCAGTGGGGTGAGTTATTTATTGCAAAATGTCATGACAATAAGATTAAATTAGACGATATTATGAATGCAACACCTGAGCAATTAATTGAAGTGGCGAAGCTAATGAGACATCAAGAATTAAGTGATGGCAATGCATGGGTCATGCCTGAGGTTGGATTTGCTCCAGTAATCGATAACATTATCTTAAAAAATGACTATATAGAAAATTTTAATAGAGAGAGTTTTGATTTAATCGCAGGAGTTACATTAGATGAATATAGACTATGGAGTACGTTCCATCCTTTTTATAAGAATCTTACTAAAGAAAATTTAATAAAAAGACTATCAAAGATATTTAAGCATTCTTATGATGAAATTATTGAACTTTATTCTGATTATATAAGTGATAAAAATTATGGGTATTTACTATCTTCAATCATGACTGATCTTACATTCGGCATCCCAGTTGAAGAACTTTTATCAATGAAAAATAATTCATATGGATATATATTCATTCCTCAAAGTCCATTATTTAATGGTGAGCTAGGTGCATTTCATGCCTCAGAATTACCTTATATATTTGGAGTTCAAAGTAAACTTCCATATCAAAAATGGAGTCCGGATTATCGAGATAAAACTGCAGAAGTCATGCAGGATGCGTGGGTAAATTTTGCAAAAAATGGTAATCCTTCCTGTGATAATTTTGAATGGAAGCCATTTTCACATTCTTCTAATTACGCTTTAATTAAAGATTCAATAAAAAACATTGATTCTCCTTTTAAGGAAAGATATAAACTACTTAATCATGCAAAAAATTTCTAGATTAATCCTCACTATTCTTTTTACTTTGAATAGCTTTTCATTGACAGCTGAAGAAATAATTTCAACTTCTTCAGGAATTGTTGCTGGCTTTAAGATGGATAAAGTTATGAATTGGCATGATATACCTTATGCAAAACCTCCAGTAGGTGAACTTCGTTGGAAAGCACCTCAATTGATTCTTGAGAGCAACAAAAAAATAATTCCTAAGGAAGGTAATTTTTGTGTACAAGAGCCTTATGAAAGAGGGGGAGCTCCTGGAGATGAAGATGTTAGCGGATCAGAAGACTGCCTATATCTTGATATACAAGCGCCACTTTCAAATTCAGAGTCTAAACTACCTGTTATGTTTTGGATACATGGAGGGGGCAACACATCAGGATTAAAGGATAGCTATAATTTTTCAAAATTAGTCCAAAAGGAAAAGGTAATTGTTGTCTCTATTAATTATAGATTAGGTGCTTTGGGTTGGTTTACTCACCCTTCAATTCAGAGCTTGCAATCAGGTCTGGATAAGTCATCAAATTTTGGAACTTTGGACATTATAGCTGCATTAAAGTGGACCCAAGAAAATATTGAAAAATTTGGTGGAGATCCAAATAATGTAACTATTTTTGGCGAGTCTGCAGGTGGTCATAATGTTCTAAGTTTATTGGTTTCAAAAGAAGCAAAAGGCTTATTTCATAAAGCCATTTCACAGTCAGGATATACAACTACTTACTCAATTGAGGAGGCATATAAACCAAAAGAATCTTCTAATACCTCAGATGCATCAAGTTCAGAAATATTTTCAAGACTACTAAAATCTATTGATTATCCAAAGCTTGAAACTGAGATAGAGATAGCAGAGCAAAGAAAAATACTAAAAGAAATAAATGCATATGAATTATTTTTACTGTATCAAGATGATGCTGTTAATAGCATTCCATTAATAACAGAAGATGGAATTACAATGCCCTTTGAAGGAATGAAATCTGCTCTAAGTAATCCAAAACATATCAACATCGTGCCAACTATTGCTGGCTCTAATAGAGATGAAGTTAAGCTATGGTTAGCTTCCGCAGAATATTTTGTTAAATTGGAAGAAAGTTTCCTTGGTAATATGATAAATATTCCAAAGCCAGTCCTTAAAGATAAGAAAGCTTATGCTGCCTTTAATTATTTTAGAGCAACTGCTTGGCAGCTTAGAGGCGTAGATCAGCCTTTATCAAGCCTATATCAAGCAGGCAATAAGGATGTTTTTGCATATAGATTTGATTGGGATGATCACAGAAGATATCTTTTTACAGATTTTGCTGAATTAATTGGAGCCTTTCATGCCTCAGAAATCCCTTTAATATCTGGAAACGATGACATAGTTGGCGAATTTGATTTTATTTTATATCCAAAAGGACCTTCAAAAAGGTTCACTGAAAAAAATATGATGAGCTTTTGGGCATATTTTGCCAAAAAAGGTTATCCAGGCAAATCAACCAATAACAAGGAATGGACTCCGTACATTGATGAGAATCGCAATAAATCTATAATGATTCTAGATAAAAGAAGCAATTTAGGTATAACTGGTTTCAATAAAGATCTTGATAGTCTAGTTACAGAGCTAGAGCTTAGCTCAGTTATAAATTCAAGAGAACAATGCGCCTTACTATTCCAGATTACTACTTTTGTAGGGGAAGATGTTTTTGATGAATATCAAGACAGATTAAATGGTAAGTGCACAAAAAATCTAGCAAAAGCATTTTTAGATGAAAATAGCGGAGTAATAGATTTTTAAGTCTTAATTTTTTCTAACTTCCTCTTTGAGCTTAAGTACTAGAGATGATTTAATTCTTATCAAATCAGCTACTCTTCTTATTAATCTTTCCTCATTAACTTCAAGCACATTGTCTGCATATGCTGTTTCCCAAAGTAATTTGATTAAAGCAAGCTTTTGCTCTTTATTAAAATTAGAATTTATATCTTCTACAAATTCATAGAAAGAAACACTATTTTCTGTATGCTCCTCTATTACTTGAAAAAGTTCCTCACTAGACTGAGATAATTTAACTGAGATATTCTCAAGCCCAACCTTGATTCTTGCCAATTCATCATTGTCGATAGATCCATCTGCTATTGCCACTTCATATGCTAATGCATAAGCAACTAATTCAATATCAAAAGATGAATCTTGTTCAAAGTCTTTATTAGAAGTGCTTTTTTTAAAAAAATTAAACATTGGTAGTATCCGGAAGTTTATTTCTATATATAAAATAGAATATAAGATAATAAGAAATAGCAAATAATACAAATCCATAAAAAGAAATATATTCCTTGAAATTATTTTCTAAGATAATACCAAGAAATCCTAGAATGGTTGAAAAAAGAAGAATAATAAGCAATGAACCTTCAGGAGAAAAATATTGCATAAGCTTATGATGTATATGGTCTCTGCCTGCAGATGCCCAGCTTTTCCCTTTTAGAGTTCTTGAAATTATTAGACCTATACAGTCTACAAAAGGAATAGCCACGAACCATACAATTGTTATTGGGTTAATGGGATATGATTCCATTTGCGAGCAATGAATAGCTACCCAGGCCACAGTAAAGCCAATAAAATTTGATCCATGATCTCCTAGGAATACTGCCCTTCTCTTACCTACTATTCTAAGATTAAAAGTTAGAAAACCTACCATCGAGCCAATAAAAAGGACTATCATCGAATCATATACAAATCCTGATGTAAATCCAGTAAAAAGCAACATAACAAGGGCTGATCCTGCACAAAGACCATTAATGCCATCTATCATATTAAAAGCATTCATTACACCAACAACACAAAAGATGGTTATAGGAATACCATATACACCCAAATAGATTGTTCCTAAGCCAAATAAGTCACCAAGGTTCTCAAGATAGATGCCGGTTGAATGGATTATAAAATAAGCGGCTAAAGACTGAGTAATCAACCTATAGATGGGCTTTATGCCCTTAACATCATCAACTAGAAATACAATAATAATAAAAAATGAAGCAATATATAGCATTGCTGAAAATAGAGGAATAAAGTTATTTAACTCATTAACATCAATATATATTTTCCCTGATATGAATAAGCTTATAAAAATAGCTATTCCGCCAGTTAACGGAGTAGGTCTTTTATGAAATTTTCTACTTTTATCAGGCAAATCAACCAGAAGCTCATTTCGTCTAGCAATATTTCTTGCAATATAATTTATAGCTAACGATACAAATGCACTTAGGATTAGATAGTCTAAAATTATGTTAAAATTCATCAATAACCAACCTTTATAAAATTAATTAATATGATTCTTATTCTAGATGATATAGCTTTATTGAAACATTTAAAGATAAAATCTATAAAATGTTTTTTTATTTTACAGATCTTTCTTTTTCATTCTGCAAGCGCTGTTGCAGATGATTCAAAATTAAACCTTTTATCTTTGCCCAATGGATTTGAAATATCCATCTTTGCTGAGAATATCTCTTCTCCAAGACAAATTACTGAAGGCTCTGAATATATTTTTACAGCATCTGGATCAAAAGGGCAGATATATGCACTATCAGATTCAAATAGTGATTATGTTATTGATAATAATAGAACTATTGCTAGTGACCTTTTTGACTCTAGAGGAGTTACTTATAAAGACGGAGATTTGTATTTTGCAGAAGTTGATAAAATTTGGGTCATTAGAGATGTAGAGAATTGGCTAAATGCCAATAAAGAAGGCATGCCCGAAAAGGAGTTAATTACAGATAAGTTACCTTCAAATCCATGGCATGGATGGAAATGGATCAAATTTGGGCCAGATAATAAATTATATGTACCAGTTGGGGCACCATGTAATGTATGTCTTGAAGAGTTAGAAGATGATTTAAGATTTGCATCAATAATGCGTTTAAATGATGGTAATTGGGAGCATGTAGCTCGAGGTGTTCGAAATAGCATTGGTTTTGATTGGCACCCTGTTACACAAGAGCTTTACTTTGCTGATAATGGAAGGGATTGGTTGGGTGATGACTCTCCTTCGTGTGAATTAAATGTTGTAAAAGAAGATGATAGTTTTTATGGATTTCCTTATATGCACGCAACTGATGTTGTTGATCCACAATATGGAGATACAAGCAAAGAGTTTATTCCTCCTGTATTAGAGTTAGGAGCTCACGTTGCCCCAACAGGTGTAGCATTCTACTCAAATGATTATTTTCCTGAGGAGTATCAAAATACTCTTTTTATAACTCTTCATGGCTCTTGGAACAGAGTCTCTCATCCTTCAGGTTATACAGTGGTTGCTGTTTCTACTGATGAGCAGGGTAATGTTACTGGATATAAAGATTTTATTACTGGATTCTTGCAAGGTAAAAAGTCTTGGGGAAGACCATCGGCTCCATTCATGATGTCAGATGGTTCGCTTTTGGTTTCTGATGATAAATATGATGTAATTTATCGAGTTACATATAAATCAGAATCATAAAATGTCCTTAAGAGTGGGAATCGCTGGATATGGAATAGTCGGTAAGACCAGACATAGAGTTTTAGGACAACATGACGTATTTGAGGTTGTAGCTGTCTCTGATATCACTTTTAAAGAAAATCCTACTACATTACAAAATATTAATAGCTATTCTGATTATAAAGATCTTATTGATGCAGAAGACTTGGATGTTTTATTTATAAGCCTTCCAAATAAATTAGCTTCAGAGGCCACACTAATAGGCTTAAAAAAAGGCTTACATGTTTTTTGTGAAAAGCCGCCAGCAAGAAGTTTAGAAGAACTGTATCCAATAAGAGACTTTTTAGAAGAAAATACAGATTTAAAATTAATGTATGGCTTTAATCATAGATTCCATGCATCCATCATTGATGCTATTAACATAATTAGAGATGGATCCTTAGGGAAGGTTGTTAATCTAAGAGGTATTTATGGCAAATCTAATATGATTAGCTTTAATCAGACTGATTGGAGAACAGAGCGATCTGAATCAGGCGGTGGAATACTTTTAGATCAAGGTATTCACATGCTGGATTTAATGAGATATTTTGCCGGAGATTTTACAAGCGTACATTCATTTATCAGTAATTCTTTTTGGAATTTTGATGTTGAGGACAATGCTTATGTGATGATGAAATCAGATACTGGAATAGTTGCTCAGCTCATGTCATCTGCCACTCAATGGCAACATACTTTTAACTTAAATATTACTTTAGAAAAAGGTTCTCTTGTTTTAGGAGGCCTTAGAACTAGTTCAAAAAGTTATGGTGAAGAAACGCTAAGAATCATCTCATCTGACGCTGAAAAACTGAATACAAAGCCTCAAGTAGAACAGAGAAGTTATGACGAAGATATATCTTGGGATGAAGAGATTAAGTGTTTCGCTGGAGTATTATTAAATTCTGATAATATAGAAAATGGTTCTATTGATGAGGCTTTAAAAATCATGGAACTCATAGAAACAATTTATAAAGCAGATCCAGAGTGGAAAGCAAAATATTACAATGAATCTAGATAAAGAGCTTAACTTAGCAAAAATAGCAGCCGAAGAGGCTGGAAAATTTTTAATTAACGAAAAAGATAATATTTCCACAACCATATATTCTAAAGATAAAGATATAAAGCTTCAGGCTGATATACAAACAGAAGAGTTAATTAAATCTATGCTGGAAAAAGATTCAAGTTTTCCAATATTGGGTGAAGAATCTGGCTCTTCAATTAAAGAGCTGGGTGCAACCTATTGGGTTGTTGATCCTTTGGATGGAACTGCTAATTTTGCTAGAAATATTCCAATTAGCTGTGTTTCCATTGCTCTTATAAATAATAATCTTCCTGTTTTAGGCGTTATTTATGATTTTAATCATAATGATATGTATTCAGGATCAAAGCAACATAAAGCTCAGTTAAATGGTCTTGAAATTCAAACCTCTCAGATTCAAGAAAAAAGTCTAGCTACGATAGTTACTGGATTGCCAGCAAAAACAGACTTTTCTGATACCGCAATGCAAAAAATGATCAATGATTTTCAGTCATGGAAGAAAGTAAGAATGATTGGCTCTGCAGCAATGGCATCAGTTTATGTAGCTTCAGGTAAAGCAGACTTGTACAAAGAGTTTGGTATTTATTTGTGGGATGTTGCTGCAGGAGCAGCAATAGTAGAGGCAGCTGGTGGCAAGGTTTCTTTATTAAATCAAAATGATGCTTATCAAGTAGATGCATTTTTTTCAAATGAATTTTTAGATAATGAACACTCTTGATAAAGTAGCAATAACCTCTAGATCTTTTTCAGCTAATAAATATTTAGTAGAAGAGTTAAGAGCTAGATATGCAAATATTACTTTAAATAATTCTGGTAAAACTCTTGTGGGTAGCGAGCTGCTAGAATTTTTAAATGGACAAAATAAAGTTATTGTAGGTTTAGAAAATTTTGATAAAAATTTAATAGATCAATTGCCTGAACTAAAAGTTATTAGTAAGTTTGGAGTTGGGCTTAATAATATTGACCTAGAATCAATGAAAGAAAAATCTATTTCCTTAGGTTTTCAGCCTGGAACTAATAAACAATCTGTTGCTGAGCTTGCTTTAATGCATATTTTTATCGCACTCAGGAAAGCGCCATCAAGCAAAGAAGATATTTCCAATAATATCTGGAGTCAAAACAAAGGGCATGAGCTTTTCGGTAAAACTATAGGAATCATAGGGTTTGGTAATATTGGTCAAAGGCTTGCTGAGCTACTTGAACCATTTAAATGTAAAATTATCTTTTATGATGGGATTGAATTTTCTAAGGAAGAATTAGTTGATAAATTCCCATCAAGATCTGAGAGTTTTATAAATAATCTGCAGCAAAGCTCATTAGATGAAGTTCTTAAAGTTTCAGATATAGTCTCTATTCATATTCCGTTACTGGAAGAAACGCAGAATTTAATAAGTGTTGATGAACTAGGATGTCTAAAAAAAGATGTAAGGATTATCAATACTTCAAGAGGCGGCATTGTTGATGAAAAAGCCCTAGAAGATTTTCTAAATCAAAACAAGAATGCATTTGCTGCCTTCGATGTATTTGAAACAGAACCAGCTTTTAATCACCCTTTATTAAAGTTAAATAATTTTTATGCAACATCTCACCTTGGGAGTATGACAATAGAAGGCGTTATCTCAATGGGTATTGCTGCAATAAATGGACTGGATGAAAATAGAATACCTCTATAAACTTATATTATGAGTAAAACTGATACATCTATAGGAACTTGGCTTAGTCTTTATAGTGAAGCTATTGCTGAAGTTCTTGTAAATGCAGGCTATGAGTGGGTTACTATTGATCTGGAGCATAGCGCAATTACTATTGATCAAGCAGAGAAGCTCATAAGAGTTATAGATTTAGCTGGCGCAAAACCCTATGTAAGAGTTTCAAGTAATGATGAGGTTCAAATTAAAAGGGTGCTAGATGCTGGAGCAAAAGGCATTATTGTCCCAATGGTAGAATCTAAAGAAGATGTTTTAGCTGCAATCAATGCAACGAATTATCCCCCTAAAGGAAGAAGGGGTATGGGGCTTGCAAGAGCTCAAGGATATGGCGAAGCTGAAGCAAAAAATCATTATATTCACAATATTTCAAACCAGATTGAACTATATATTCAAATTGAATCAGAAGCAGCCTTGTATCATCTTGATGATATGTTTTCTCAAGATATCGATGGTTATATGATTGGACCTTATGACCTTTCTGCATCCATGGGTATACAAGGAGATTTCTCAAATCAAGCTTTCATAAAAGCAGAAGAATCCATATTAGAAACAGCAA
>CEOP01019008.1_pt1 | contig 10769 bp, 5 predicted proteins | sample 361301 | NCBI WGS metagenome assembly CEOP01 (sample SAMEA2619548, study PRJEB7988) | marine metagenome | biome: marine biome (ENVO:00000447); feature: deep chlorophyll maximum layer (ENVO:xxxxxxxx); material: "saline water (ENVO:00002010), including plankton (ENVO:xxxxxxxx)" | depth 55 m
CGCAGTAGAAACGAACACTTTTGGTGCAAATCGCCTTGTGCTTTCTGAGTTTGACGAAGAAGCAGCAACATGGGCGTACGACCTCAATGTGCAATCCGCCAAAGTTGCTCGTCTTGCATGCAATTCTGTCGGGGGCGACAGGTACGTACTTGGTTCGATGGGTCCAGGCACGAAACTTATTTCTCTTGGGCAAACTACATGGGGCAACATGCTTGATTCCTATTCGGAACAAGCACGCGGTTTACTCGATGGTGGGGTTGATGCTTTTCTTATTGAAACTTGTCAAGATGTATTGCAAGTGAAGTGTGCTATTAATGCGTGTCTTGACGCGTTAGCATCATGCGATAAAACTACAGACGAAGTTCCGATTATGGTCAGCATCACTATTGAAACCACAGGCACGATGCTCGTCGGTAGTGATCTTGAAACAATCGTGCATGCGCTTGCGCCATATCCTATTCTCTCGCTTGGGTTGAATTGTGCAACAGGTCCAGACTTAATGGAATCCCATATTGCGTGGTTGAGCGAACACTGGGCTGGGTATATTTCTGTGGTTCCAAATGCGGGGTTGCCAGAACTCGTTGATGGTTGCGCACACTTTCCTTTATCAGCGCACGCATACGGCACGGCTATGAGAAGGTTTATTGAAAAATATGGTGTCAATATAGTCGGTGGCTGTTGTGGAACAACCCCCAAACATCTTGCAGCACTGATTGAACAAAAAGATTCAATACATCCATTGGTTCGAAACATTAAAACTATTTTGCCAAGTGCAACAAGTTTGTATTCGCCTGTTGAATTTAAGCAAGACACATCAATTTTGATAATCGCAGAGCGCACTAACGCAAATGGTTCTCGTAAATTTAAACGCCTTCTTGAAGAAGATCAATGGGACGGCCTCGTCGACATGGCAAGGGAAGAACTTGCAGGGGGCGCACATATACTTGATGTTTGCGTTGATTATGTTGGACGTGATGGCGTGGCGGATCTTAAAGAAATTGTTGGGCGAATCGTACAACAAGTGGATGCACCGATTATGCTCGATTCAACTGATGCAAAAGCAATCGAAGCAGGACTAAAACGTGCGGGTGGTCGATGTATCGTGAACTCGATAAACCTTGAAGATGGCGAACAACGTCTTGATGAAATTTGCCCGTTGCTAAAAAGGTACGCAGCTGCAGCAGTTGCGCTTACAATCGACGAAGAAGGTATGGCTAAAACTGCACCGCGAAAAGTTGAAATAGCTAAGCGATTGCATGATTTGTACACAAATAAGTGGGGTTTGCAGTCAAGCGACATGATGATTGACGTGCTAACTTTTACTATCGCCACTGGCATGGAAGCGGATAGAAAACTTGCAGTAGAAACCCTTGACGCAATCGAAATGATTGCGAAAGAATTGCCAGAGTGTGGTTTATTGTTGGGCGTTTCAAACGTGAGTTTTGGCTTGAAACCGCCAGCAAGAAAAGTATTGAACTCGGTCTTTTTGCATGAAGCAATACGAAGAGGGTTGACCGCCGCAATAGTGCACGCTTCGAAAATTCTTCCTAAACATCGGATTGCTCAAGAACATTGGGATGCGGCGATTGATTTAGTGTACGACAACCGAACGGATGATTTTGATCCATTGATTCACTTTCTTTCTCTCTTTGAAGATGACGTCATTGAAGAAGTGGAAGAAGTCTCCAACATGCCACTTGAGCAACAACTGCAACGCTACATATTGGATGGCAAAAAAGAAGGAATCGAAGAAGTTCTGGAACAAGCGTTGCGAGAATGGTCAGCGCTTGTCATCATCAATGACTATTTGCTCGCTGGAATGAAAACAGTGGGCGAGTTGTTTGGTTCAGGGCAAATGCAATTGCCGTTTGTGCTGCAATCAGCAGAAGTCATGAAACGGGCTGTTTCGTATTTAGAACCACACATGGAAAAAGGGGAAGCTGTGGGCAAAGGAAGAATCGTACTTGCCACAGTTGCAGGCGATGTACACGATATAGGCAAAAACCTTGTGGACATTATTTTGTCAAACAATGGATACACCGTCTTTAACATTGGCATTCGGCAAACAATCGAAGCAATTATGGAAGCGGCTGATACACACAACGCTGATGCGATTGGACTTTCTGGTTTACTTGTGAAATCGGTTGGTGTTATGGAGAAAAACTTGCATGAACTCAATGCGAAATCAATAACGACTCCAGTGATGCTCGGAGGAGCTGCTTTGACAAGGCATTGGGCAGAGTCACACCTGCGCTCAATCTATGATGGTCCCCTTTACTACGGACGGGATGCGTTTGAAGCACTAGCAGTCTGCGACAAACTCGTCGCGGGCAAACTTGCCGACATTGACGACAAGATTGAAGAACGATTGGCTAAGCGTGCAGAAGTCGAAGCGAAAGTGCATGCGGGTCGAAAAGAACGTGTAGAGCGTCATGGAGATGATGTTGGAATTGCAGTGGACTCAGTGCGCATTCCATCAGCGCCTTTCTTTGGTTCACGTATTGAAACGAATATTGATTTGGATGTGTTGTATCCGTACATTAACGAAACAGCACTATTTCGTGGACAATGGGGATTCAGAAAAGGTGCTCTGTCTAGGGAAGCATTCGACGAAATTGTTGAAGAGAGTGTTCGGCCCATTTTTGATCGATTGAAAAACTGGTGCAAAGAAGAAAGCGTTTTACGTCCTAAAGTAGTTTATGGTTGGTGGCCGTGTAACAGCGATGGAGATGATGTTGTTATCTATGACGAAGTTGATCACGAAGAAGAAATCGCGCGGTACTCATTTCCAAGGCAGTCGAAACGAGCAAGGCGTTGTTTGAGTGATTTCTTTAAACCTTTAAGCAGTGGTGATAAAGATGTCATTGGAATGTCATGCGTTACGGTAGGTTCCGAAGTAAGTAACTGGACACGTTCGTTGTTTGAACAAGACGAGTACACAGAATATCTTTACTTGCACGGCATCGGTGTGGAGTGCGCTGAAGCGCTTGCAGAATATTGGCATAAAAAAATGCGGGTTGAACTAGGTATCGACGGTGCAGATAAATCTACGGCAAAAGAGTTGTTTGCACAGGGCTATCAGGGCAGTCGCTACAGTTTTGGCTATCCAGCGTGTCCTGAAATGGACAAGCAAGAAGTTTTGTTCAAACTTCTTGAGCCTGACCGTATAGGTTGTACGTTGACTGAATCATGGGAGATTGTGCCCGAACAATCAACAAGTGCGCTTATTGTGCATCACCCTCAAGCGAAATATTTCAGCGCTACATAGTTCTTCTTGAAATATTTTTATTGCTTTGTTTCATCGAAGCATCGGTACTACACTCTGCACCTATGCGAAAAAATATTCTGTTATAGAACGTTCTAGTTGGCTTAAGTGGACTATTTGTTGTTGGGCTTATGGCAGCGGACGCTACCGCAAAGAAAAGCACGCCATCGGATCCGAACATTAACACCCTTTGAATGAAGTGCTTACGCCCGAAAACATGCAATGAAAGTCTCAGACGAATAAAAATGACTTTGTTCGGGTATAGTCTTGCTGTGCTTACTGTATTCTCGAAACTAAACAAAACGCAGAAGGCGTTGCTTGCGCTGGTTCTGATTTTACCAGCGCCGTTGCTCGGCGTTTCAAGTTCGTTGTACTTGCAATCAACGTTCAATGTGATGTCGCAAGAAATTCAGATAGGGAAAGTCATTTGGGCTTTTGCGAAAATATGGTTAATGCTTTTGCCCGTTGTTTGGCTTTTATGTGTGGACAAAGGCAAACTTAGTTGGTCATCCACAAACAAAAAGGGCATCCTCGCAGGTTTGCTCTGGTCAATACCTGTTTCAATAGTATTGCTCGGCGCGTATTGGCTTGCAAAAGGCGGAACTTTTATTGACCCTGAAGCAACGAAGACAATTGAAGAACTCGGCATTGCAACACCAGCAAAGTTTTTGATTTTCGCTTCAACAATGTCATTCGGCAACTCACTCATGGAAGAGTACGTGTGGCGTTGGTTTGTGTTTAGTAAATTCAAAGTGCTTGTGGGCGTGTGGCCAGCGATCGTACTCTCAGCATTCTTTTTTACAGTGCATCACGTTGTCATCTTGTGGAACTTTGGTTCAATATGGTTAGTTTTAGCGGGCACTGCAGCACTTCTCACTGGTGGAATCATCTGGGGGCACCTTTACAACAAATACAACTCAATCTGGCCTGGCTGGATATGTCATGTTGCTGCTGATGCAGCTATTATGTGGGTTACATGGCAGATATTAACGAAGAATTAATTAGGTTACTGCGTTAACTTGTCATCTAAATACGCAACTGCTTGGTCAATGTTGATGCGCTCTTGGCTTGCTGTGTCACGGTCACGGACAGTGATCGTGTTGTCTTCAAGCGTGTCGCCATCAATCACAAAGCAGTATGGTGTGCCTGCTTCATCCATGCGCGCGTACCTCTTGCCGATTGATTGCTTTGCGTCGTACTGCACTACATGGTTTTTACGCATTTCTTCGTGCAAATTCGTCGCGATTTCCGGCATCCCGTTTTTGTTGACAAGCGGGAAAATGGCTGCTTTAATCGGGGCAATTCGTGGGTTAAATTTCATAAACACTTTGGAAGGGCGGTCATCTGGAGTGTACGCTTCACACAACAATGCAAGCGTGCCCCGGCTTAGGCCAGCGGATGGTTCGATCACATGCGGTATGTACCGTTCGTTCTTTTGTTGGTCAAAGTAATTGATTTTCTTTCCACTGAATTCAGTATGTCTTGATAAATCATAATTTCCACGGTGTGCTACTCCTTCGAGTTCACCGTAGCCAGGGTCAGTGAATGGGAACTTGTATTCAATATCAAAAGTGCCACATCCTTCCTTGGCGTAATGTGCAAGTTCATCAGAATCATGTTGGCGCATTTGCAAGTTGCCCGTGGTCAGCCCCATCTTTTGCCACCAGTTTTTTCGATAATCGCACCAGAACTCATACCATAGCTGGGCTTCATCTTCGTGGCAGAACCATTCGATTTCCATTTGTTCAAACTCGCGACTTCGGAAGATGAAATTGCGAGGCGTGACTTCGTTGCGGAATGCTTTGCCGATTTGAGCAATGCCAAATGGAACTTTGACACGCATTGTGTCAACAACATTCATGAAGTTCAGAAAAATGCCTTGCGCAGTTTCTGGTCGTAAATATGCCTTATTGTCCTCGCCTCCGGTTGCGCCAACAGTAGTGTCAAACATCAAACTAAATTGGCGTGGCTCGGTAAGCGTGCCTTCTTCTTTTGTGTCTGGCCCAACTATCCGTTCGAATGCATCCGTTGGCACGTCGATCAATAGCGACGTTGTGTATTCGTCACCGAGCGCATCTACTTTTTCGTATCGAGCTAGTAATTTCCTTGCTCGTTCTTCTGATTTCTCATCGTTTTCAATGAATGCGTACATTCTGCTTTCGCCGTTTGCATTTGCAATTACTTTAAGATGGTCAGCTCGATAGCGAGATTTTGTTTCACGGCAATCAACCATGGGGTCGTTAAAACCGCCTACGTGTCCTGATGCTTCCCAGACTTTTGGATTTTGGATAATGGAAGAATCAATTCCGACGATACTTAGTGGGTTTCCATCTGGTCCCATCGGCGGGCAATGCACCATGTCATGCCACCACGCATCGCGCAGGTTGTTTTTGAGTTCGGTGCCAAGTGGGCCGTAATCCCAAAACCCATTAATGCCGCCATAGATTTCACTTGCAGGGAAAATGAATCCACGTCGTTTGCAAAGTGATACGAGTTCTTCCATTGAAAAAGTTGTTGTCATACGGCAATTTTAGCACGGCAAGGTACTGCGCGTAGTTGCAAGTTGGCAAGCAAGTGTAATTGCATGCAGAATTGATTTTGGATCAGCGGATGTAGTGTGCGCAATGTCAAATGCTGTCCCGTGGTCTGGGCTAGTGCGAATGATTGGAATGCCAACAGTCCAATTCACAGCTTGCTGTGGTGAAAGCAGTTTAATGGGCAGAAGCCCCTGGTCGTGGTACATGGCAACAATGACATCGTACGATTGTGCATAAGAAAATAGTGTGTCAGCAGGAAATGGACCATGGACGTTGAGACCGTTGTTCTTTGCAACTTTGATTGCTGGTTCAATGATTCGTGTCTCTTCATCACCGAGCAGACCATTTTCTCCAGCATGTGGATTGAGCCCAGTGACAGCAATTTTTGGCGCTTTGATACCGAGTTGGCTGCAGCCTTCATGTGCGATATCAATGGCATCGTGAACTTTGCCGATTGTAAGCACATTTCGGATGTCCATCAATGGTACATGGCAAGTTGCAAGGACAACTCGTAATTTGTCAGACACGAACATCATCGCGTGCCGCTTTGCTTTTGTCCTTGATGCAAAGAGCTCGGTATGTCCAGGCCACTTATACCGAGCCATCGCCCAACTTTCTTTGCAAATGGGTGCGGTAACAACTGCGTCAATATGCCGAGTATCTGACATCGGTAACATCGCATCATGAATTGCTTGTTCGACCCATCGTTTTGAAACGACCCCGCCGAGTTGCGAAGGCGTGTGGTTGAGTTTTGCAAGTCCATCTTCTGTGTCATCAAGCACAATAACGTCCGAATGTATTTTTTGTTTTGCTCGATCGGTAGTTGCACCTACTCGGTCCCAACGTGTTTGTAATTTGCACTTGTCCGCTTCGAATGTAAGCGTTTCATTTGAACCGTAAATGATAAAACGCGCTTTTTCGGTTAACGCAGTGTTTTGCAGTGCTTTTGCAACAATTTGTGCGCCGATACCTGCTGGATCGCCCATGGTTATCCCGATTGTTGGCTTAGTCTTTTCTTGGTTCATTTGCGATTTAGCCAATGCCACCTTTGAGTGGTCCATTGCCAAATTTTTCTCGTAGTTTTTTCATCGCTTTATCTTCTTCGCGAAGCGGTGGGTCTTCATCTTCAACGTTGCCGCTAGCTTGTTTAAGTGACAATGCAATTCTTCTTGTAGCGGGATCAACGGAAAGAACTTTGACTGTTATGACTTGCTGTTCTTTGACAACGTCTTTTGGTGATTTGATTCGGTGGTCAGCAAGTTCTGAAATGTGCACAAGTCCCTCTGCACCTGAACCCAAGTCAACAAATGCACCAAAGTCTGCAAGCCGAGTCACTGTTCCTGGAACCATTTCACCGACTTCAATCGCAGCCATGGAAGAGACAAATGGATCTTCGATAAGTTGCTTCATACCAAACGCGATTTTTGGTTCATCATTTGTTGTGTCGATATCGAGAATTTGAACCTTGACCATGTCGCCAACTTTGACAAACTTGGATGGGTCGATATCTCGCTCCCATGTCATTTCTGAACGGTGGATGAGTCCTTCAAGCCCACCGATATCGGCAAATGCACCGTATGTTTGTACTGAAGTGATGGTGGCATCGTATGTGTCGCCAACACTGAGCGTTTCAAGCATTTCGCCTTTTGCAACTTCTCGTTCAGCATAAAGCACTTTTTTTCGGCTGATAACGATGCGATTTGCCCTTCGGTCAAGTTCTATGACTTCGCATGCCATTTTTTCGCCGATCATCACGTTCAAGTCAGGCACATGGTGAATTGCAACTTGCCCTGCAGGCATAAACGCTTTGTGACTAGCGACTTCCATCTCTAGACCACCCTTGTTTGTGCCTGTGCATCGCGCTTCAACGACTTGGCCTGTTTCAAGAGCATCCCAAGTCGCTTTGTGCACCGCGCCTTTTCGTGAAAGGACAAGCATGCCGTCTTGATCAACTCTTTCGACTGTAAACTCTAGTGATTGACCGACTTGCGGTAATTCCTCAAAATGTGATTTGGGGCAATAGCCCTGTTCTCGAGGTCCAAACTCTACGAGGACGTTTCGGCCATGAATTGCGGCAACAACGCCAGATCGCGATTTTCGCCCTGGTCCGCTCTCGGTAGGAGCTTCGTCAAGCATATCTGCAAAACTGCCATCTCCAATTGCGCTGAATATTTCTTTATCGAGGTCTTCGTTGAATGAATTTTTAGCCATTTGTACATCGTACACCATTGGGAAGAAAAATAATTACCCAAGATACACATCTCTATTCTCAGCATGCGTACCCTTTTTGATGCCGAGAATTAGCGCTCATAGGGGGCTCTATCGTGTATCATCGCACCTCATTGCCGACTCGCGGCTTAATTGTTTATCTAGGACTCAAGGAATACCAATAATATGGCACATCCCTCAGCTGCTTGGGGTATAGAAATAGGTCAATTCGCAATCAAAGCTATCCGTCTTGAACGTGATGGAGATGGTGTGCGAGTTACTGATTTTTCTGTTCTTCCGCATCGAAAAGTTTTATCGACTCCTGACATTGATGTCGCAGAGGTAACCCGATTAAGTTTGGGCCAGCTGATCAGTGAAAAGAATTTAGAAGGCGAACATCTCGTCATTTCAGTTCCTGGTCATTCTGCATTTGCACGTTTTGCAAAACTACCTCCTGTTGAAAAGAAAGACTTGCCAGAGATTGTAAAGTTCGAGGCAGTGCAACAAATTCCGTTCCCGATAGAAGAAGTAGAATGGGATTACGAAGCATTCCATGAAGAAAATTCGCCAGAAGTTGAAGTAGGTATTTTTGCAATCACTCGCGATCGCGTGAATGAACGCCTTGATGTGTATGGCGAAGTGGGCTTGAGCCCCGAGACGCTTACACTCAGCCCAGTTTCATTGTTCAATGCAATGAATTACGATTTGAGTTTAACTGAAACAAAAGATCCAGTAGTGTTTATTGACATTGGTACGCAGGCCACTGATGTTATCATTGCAACAGGCGACCGGTGTTGGATTCGAACGTTTCCACTGGGTGGAACGCATTTTACGGAAGCAATTGCTTCGACATTTAAAATTTCATACGCAAAAGCAGAGCGCTTAAAACAAGACGCCGCTTCAAGTAAATACGCAAAACAAATTATGCAAGCAATGCGACCTGTTTTTGCAGATTTGCTTCAAGAACTGCAACGTTCTTTAAGTTATGCATCTGCATCCGGCGAGCTCAACACGATGGTTGGGCTGGGTTCGACTTTTAAAATTCCTGGCCTTCGGAAGTTCATCGGGCAACAATTACAAGTAACTGTGACACGTCTTGACGAGTTTAAAAAGATAGATGTCAGTGGCAGAGACGCTGCCTCATTCGCTGAAAACTGTGTGAACATGGGGACGGCCTACGGGTTAGCGTTGCAAGGTATTGGTTTAAGCCAAATTGATATTAACCTTGTCCCATCTTCAATTTTGCGTGAACAAATGTGGCATGCAAAAACCAAATGGTTCGTTGCTGCAGCGTGCGTCATTGTAGCGGGCAGTGCGCTCTCTATTCTTGGTCCAATGATGCAAGAAAGACAACTCGGTGCTGATGGCGTTCCTCGAGAAGTAAAGCAAGTTATTGATAGTGGTGAAAAATTTAAACGTGCGTATGACAAAGCAGAGCAATCTGGGCGAATAAGTAACGATGCGGGTCAAATGATTTCTCTCTTTGATTACCGAGATATATGGCCGTACATTGTGCAGGATTCAGCAGATGCGCTTGCTTCGGCTGGTCCAGATAATCGCACAATGAACTTATCCGATTTCCTGAATGATTTTCCTGTTGTGGGCGCACGCCCACTCGTTCAATTAAATTTCTTAAGCGGCGCATTGACACCTTCCACAAAGAAGGACCCAACAAAAATTACTGTTTCATTAGAAGTGAATCTTAGCCATGACGATCCAGTTGCATTTTTGAATACACATGTTGCGGCCTGGTTGCGAGAGCATACAGAACCCACAGGCGATCGAGAAAATGTCCCGTATCGCATTGTTAAAGAAAGCGTTAGTTGTAATCCAGCTGCGCTCCAAACTATGGTTGGTCCAGACTATGTTGCGCCATCAACTGGTCGTGGTGGCAAGCCAAGCGGTGGCGGTTCAGGTGGTTGGGGTGGCGGTAGTCCTATGGGTGGCGGTGGTAGCGGGGGTCCAATCGGTGGTGGAGGTTCTGGCGGACGTGGTGGAGGTGGACCAATCGGTGGTGGTGGTTCGGGCGGTCGCGGTGGCGGAGGCGGTGGTGCCCCAATAGGTGGTGGAGGTTCTGGTGGACGCGGTGGCGGAGGTAACGGTGGGTCGAGCCCAGATAATGCAACGGTGCCATTTGTACCAGTTACAGCTTCCTCTTTAAATACTTTGGCTCCATTGCCGGAGCATACAGGCCCAAAATTACACCAAATTGGCGAAACATGGTATCGAGCGCTTGTTACATTTGATGTCGAAGTGCTTCCTCAGCCAAGAGAAACAGGCAACGGATCGAAAGGTGCCAAATGAGTAAGAAAAAAGGTTTAGATCTAGATACACAACAAATTGTTGCTTGGTGCAAGGCTAACATTGTCCTTGTTATTCTTATCCTTGTTTCCATTGGCGCAGTGGTTGGTTTGCCCATGATTGCACAGGGAATGACAGAACAACTTGAGCAGTCACTTAAGCAACGGACTTCAAACTTCAAAAAGATTGACAAGTTACTAGCCACAAGTGTTACCCCTCCTGGAAGCACTGAAAGTTCAAAAGTTGCAGTAAATCAGGCACTTCTTGACGCTTATGTTGAAATTACGGGAACGCTTCGGGTCGAAGCGGAAGAAGTAGTTGCTAAATCAGTTGCGTTAAATAAAAAGAACTACTCGGTTTTTTCGACGGAATTGTTTCCAGAACCCCCTGCAGATAAACGTGAGACTCTTCCACAGCAATTCTATAGATTGCTTGAAACGGAATACAAATCACTTGTG
>CEOP01239064.1_pt1 | contig 10762 bp, 6 predicted proteins | sample 361301 | NCBI WGS metagenome assembly CEOP01 (sample SAMEA2619548, study PRJEB7988) | marine metagenome | biome: marine biome (ENVO:00000447); feature: deep chlorophyll maximum layer (ENVO:xxxxxxxx); material: "saline water (ENVO:00002010), including plankton (ENVO:xxxxxxxx)" | depth 55 m
AGTCTCCAAAAAACTTAAAAGTTATCCCTTATGGTTTAGTTCAAACAGTCCAAAATAATCAACCATCAAAAAATATTAATAGTAATTCAGATTTTGGAGGAGAAGTTAAATATAGTCTGACATCAGCATTGACGTTAGATGTGACATACAATACTGATTTTGCTCAAGTTGAGGTTGACGAACAACAAATAAATTTAGATCGTTTTAATCTTTTTTTTCCAGAAAAACGTTTATTTTTTCTTGAAAACGCAGGCCAATTTAGTGTAGGAAGTCCAGGAGAGGTTGAACTTTTTTTTAGTAGAAGAATTGGAATAGGAAACAATGGAAGCTTAGTTCCAATAATAGGAGGATCAAGAGTTTCAGGTAAAGTTGGACAAACTAATATTGGTTTGCTTAACATGTTTACCGATGAAGTTCCAAATCAATCTGGAGAAATAGATATTATAAAAAATAATTATTCTGTTGGAAGAGTAAACCATGATTTTGCGGGCAAAAGATCATCTATTGGGGGTGTTTTTGTAAATCGTTCTGGAATAGGTGTGGATTCAGATTATAATCGTGTTTTTGCTATGGATGGGAAATTAGGTATTGGTAAAAAAGCACAGCTTTCTGGTTATATTTCTAAAAGCAATACCCCTGGAATTTCGATGAATGATCATGCTTTTAATTTTTTAGCAGTTTATAATTGGAATGGGTGGAGGTTAAATGCTGGTTATACTGAAGTTGGAGAGGGATTCAATCCTGAAGTTGGTTTCTTATCACGCTCTGGTTTTAAAAAACCTGAGTTTTTAATATTTAAACAATGGCGTCCAAAAAATACAGGAAAACTTTTAGAAGTAAGACCTCACATATCCTACAGAGGCTATTGGAATTTTCAAAACATCCAAGAAACTGGATTTTTACATGTCGATAATCACTGGGTGTGGGAAAGTGGATTTGAAATACATACTGGTATAAATTTTACACGAGAGACAGTACTCTCTCCTTTCTCAATTTCAAATGTTATAGTCGATATTGGTGAATTCAACCATCAAGAATTACAGTTTGTCTTGATTACTAATCCCAATAAAAAACTATACTTTCAAAATCGAACTTACATAGGGGGTTACTTTGGTGGTAGTAGAATTTCAAGTAGAAATAAGGCTAATTTTAGATTAGGAGATAAATTTAATACTGAAGGAGTTTTAAATTACAATAGACTAAAATTACCCAATGGTAATGCAAATGTATTTATTTCAGGTGCTCGTCTGTCCTACTCTTTTACTCCTAGAATGTTTTTACAAAGTCTAGTTCAGTATAATAATGTTTCAAATATAACGTCTGTCAATGCACGTTTCGGCTGGCTAAGAAATGCTAATACTGGATTATTTGTTGTAATTAATATAATTAAGGATACGGACTATTTTGATGCACTCAATAATCAAAGCATCACTATTAAATACAGTTATCAATTTGATCTGCTGCGAAAATAATCTCAGTCAGGAAGGTTTTTCATTAAAAAACGAAGTCCATTTCTACTAAAAATATTTTCAATATCATCTTCTCTATAACCTCTTTTTGAAAGTATCGAATCTAGTTTTTGGAGATCTTCAATAGTCTCAAGATCAAACGGGCACTGTTCTTTACCAAAACCACCATCTAAATCAGAACCAATCATTACATGCTCTGTATTCCCAGCTATCTGACATATATCATCAATATGATTTACAATTATTTCCAAGTTTAATCCAATTTTGTTTGGATCCGTAATACCTCGTTTCCAATCAGGAAGCATCATCCAGGCATCAAATGCCACTCCAATTACAGCATCTCTCTCTAAAAGTTCTTTAATTTGATCATCGTTCAACTGTCTGTCATTAGGAACTTGTTTTCTGACATTACTATGACTTGCCCATACTGGTCCATCATAAATCTTCATAGTCTCCCAAAAACTTTGATCACACAGATGAGTGGCGTCTAAAATAAGTTGCAATGAAGCTATTTCTTTTAGAAGTTCTTTTCCTTTTGTTCCAATCCCCCCTTTAGAATCTGTTCCAAAAGCATATGTACCTGGTCCATAATGAGCAGGTCCAATTGCACGCAGTCCCTGTTGATACATAAGATGTAAATGATTCATAGATACAATAGAGTCAGCTCCTTCAAGACTAAGAATATAACCTATTGCTAATTGAGTTGAATGTTGTTCCCAACTATTTAGATGTTTCTCTAATTGTTTTTTACTATCAATTTGAACTAATTGCCCGTCCAACTCCATCTCTCGATACCAAGCCAATTGACCTTGTGTTTGTGCCCATGCCTGTTGAGGGGAATTCCAACCCGGTAAGTTGTTCTTGGGTTTTACATAACGTGCAATAAGCGTTGCCATACAAAGGCCTATATTTCCATTTCGCAAAGAAGGGAATGAAACTACTCCTTTTTCTCGATCGGGTAAGTCTGTCATTCCAGCCTCCAAAGTACGAATCTGTTCTATTTCGAGTCGAAAGTCACGATTCCACTCCAAAGCATTCATAGATAAATCTAAATGTGCATCAAAAATAAACTTCATGTGTTTAATTCAATTTGATGATCTCTAGCTTCAACATTCCAATATCCTGTATGAACTCCATCTTCTATAGTATATACTCGATTATATTTTGCAACTGTAGGGCAAATATGGTAAGGTAAAGCATAAAAAAGATCCCCAACCTTAAAATCGTTATCTTCAATATATTCTACAATAAGGTGTTCTTCACTTTGACTCTTATGGATTGCACTTTCTAAACCTAAAATCTCGACACGAGGTAAAGGCATTTCAGAAGCAACTGCTTTATGTCCTAAATCAAAACAATAGATATTAGTATTGGGTTTGCTTATCAAACGAGTAATCAAAATGGCAGCGTTAAGAAATGGAGATTCTTTCCAGATTTTCTTGTATCCAAGATCCCAAAGAAGAGTGGTCCCTGGACTAAGTAATGTTTTTTCTCGTAATGCATGTGGATAAAAACTAGGAGATCCTCCGGTTATGATTTCAGGCACTACTCCACCGCTCTCTTCAATTTGTTTGACCAAAATAGTTATGGATTCATAATCTGAGTTGCATATAGAGATTCGCTCATTCAAATTAAATGGTCGAATATGACCATCGTAAACATGTAATCCTTGAAATTCAATTTTTATATTCTCTTCAAAAGCAGCGTAAAGTGAAAAAGCTTTTTCTGGAAGAATTCCTGTTCGGTTCATTCCATTATTTATGTCAATCCACAACTTGATTTTTACCCCGGTTTGTTCGGCAAGATCAGAAAACATATTTAGGGAATCCAAATTATCAACCAAAGTCTCAAAAACAATCATTGGATTCTTTTTTTGCCAATAAATAAACTGCCTCATTTTCTCTTTAGTTGGTTGATGAGCTAATATTATTCTATCAACACTACAGCTTATTAAAAGATTCATTTCAGAAAGTGTAGCGCATTTAAACTGGCTAATTCCTGCTTTCATCTGAAGCTTTATAATAGCTGACATCTTATGTGTTTTGACGTGTGGAATTAACCGTTTAGTCCCACCTGCTATTTTGATCATTGCTTCAATATTTTGCTCTACTCGAGCAGGATAAACGAATAATCCTGGGGTTAGTAGTTTATCTTCATCATGAACTTTAAACTCGCCTATCATGTAAAAAACTATTCTTCTAATAAAAAATGGGCCTCTATTTCTACTGCAACATTATGTGGAAGTGACATTCCGACAGCGCTTCTTACACCAATTCCATTATCTTCACCAAAAACTTCAGCCATCAACTCACTAAATCCATTGATTACATAAGGATGCTCCTCAAAACTAGGTGTTGAATTTACCATTCCTAAAACTTTAACTAATCGCTTGATTTTATTTTTTGACTCCATATGCGTAACTAGTGTAGAAAGCATGGTAAGACCTACTTGACGAGCTGCATTTTTTCCTTGATCTCGATCCATTGTCTGACCTACCTTTCCTGTTATCAAATCCCGGTTTTTCAATATGGGACCTTGACCAGAAACATAAAGATATTCACCTACTACAAGTAATGGACGATAAACACCCATTGGCTTTGGAGCTGGAGGCAAAATTAAACCTAGTGCCTCAATACGCTCTTGTAAAACTATATTCATTTGTTATATAAATTGATTTAAAATTAAAACTCCAACTAGACCACTTATACCTATGGAAGTTTCCATCACAGTCCATGTAGATAATGTCTCTTTTACGTTTAAATTAAAATATTCTTTAAACAACCAAAATCCACTATCATTAACATGAGAAAGCATTAGGCTACCTGAACCTATTGACAAAACCATAAGCTCAGGGCTTACTCCGGTTGATTTAACCAATGGCAAAACAATTCCTGCTGTAGTTAATCCTGCAACAGTTGCAGATCCTACCGAAAAACGAATTAAAGTTGCGATTAGCCAACCAATAATTAATGGTGACATGGAAGTGATCTCTAACAAATTTCCTATATAATCACTAACACCACTATCAACTAAAATTTGTTTTAATGAGCCTGCTCCAGCTATAATTAAAAGTATCATAGTAATACCAGAAACAGCTGTACCAAAAATTTTCATGACTTCATCCATCCTTAAACCTCTAGAAATTCCTAATGTATAAGTCCCCACCAGGACAGTCAATAATAATGCAATTACAGGATTTCCAATAAATTTAATTATAGAAAAAAAAACTCCCTCAATATTTAAAAAATTGATGATTAAAGTTGAAAAAGTAATTAAAATAACAGGAAGTAGGGCAGTCAAAATACTGTTTGAAAAACTCGGGAGTTCGTCCTCTAAAAAAATCTTAGTAGTCATAAATTCTTTTAAAGGTTTAGCTTCAACTTTTGGAATAAAACGTATCAAAAAAGGTCCTGAAATTAATATAACTGGTATTGCAATTATAACGCCATAAATTAGTGTCTTCCCAATATCGGCCTCAAACATTACTGAAAGAGCAGAAGGTGCTGGGTGCGGAGGAAGAAAACCATGTGTAACTGATAAAGCAGCCAACATGGGTAATGCAATTGAAATTAAGGAAAGACCAGTTGCAGCAGCAACTGTAAAAACTAGGGGAACTAAAATTACAAATCCAACTGAGTAAAACATGGTAATCCCAACAATAAAACCAGTAAGCATCACTGCAATTTTTGTATTTTTTACTCCAAAAATCTGGATTAATCTATTCGTTATTTTTTGAGCCGCACCACTTTCAGCAACTAGTTTACCTAACATGGCTCCAAGCCCAAGTATCATAACCAAAAACCCTAAAGTGTTACCAATCCCACTTTCAATAGATTCAACAATACTATTGAGTTCCATCCCCTGACCTATTCCAATAGCAATTCCAACTAGTATAAAGGCAATAAACGCATTTAAACGAACAACTAAAATGAGGAAGAATAAAAGAAGAATTCCAAGGGTGATTACTATTAATGGCATACGTAAAAATAGAAAAGTTAATTATATAAGCAGCTATAACAAATCTCCATATTTAGATGTAAATATTACTCTCACCCATTAATTGAGCCCATAGTAATGTAGATAATCAAAGTAACAGCACAAAGAAATATAGAAAAGGGTTTTGTGTATTTCCAACCCTCCATTTTAACAACTTTTAAATCATTGATTTTAAATTCTTTTTTATGCGGGTAGTAATATGAGATGAAATACATTACAACTAAATTTAAAATAAATTCAATACCCCAAATATGAACAAAATGTATGCCTGTATCAAATACAAAACTTGCTAGAAGATAAAATGTCAAACCAACAAACAAAGCTACTTTTGCTGCTAGGGCAGAAATATTTTTGGTAAAAAATCCGACTAACATAATAGAGGCAATTGGAATGAAGAAAATCCCATTTAATTGTTGCAAAAGTTGATATAATCCATCTGGTGCTTTGGCTACAAATGGTGCAGCAACTATAGCAAAAATAGCAAGTATAGAAGAAGTCAGTTTGCCAACAAACACCAATCGCTTATCAGAAACTTTTGAATTAAAATGTCTTTTATATAGATCCAAACTGAAAATTGTTGCAGCACTATTAAGAACACTATTAAATGTACTTAATACGGCTCCCATTACGATGGCAGCAAAAATTCCTACAAAACTTGCAGGTAAAACTTTTTTGATGATTTCTGGATAGACCATATCCTGATTATTGTATAAAGAGTCACCAAAATAATAGAATCCAATAATTCCAGGAAGAATAATAACCAAAGGAATGAAAATCTTAAGTAAGCCTGTGAATAGTAATCCTTTTTGTGCTTCTTTTAAATTTTTTGATCCCAATGCACGTTGTATAATAGTTTGATTCATACACCAAAAGTAGATTTGGTTTACAATTAATCCTGTAAAGAGAACTTCAAAAGGGAGGACAGAATCTTTTGCGCCTATTACATTGAATTTACTAGGTGCATGGTTAAATACTTTTATCAAACCCTCAGAGATATTCCCCTCGCCTATACTCAATAAAGCAAGAAATGGAACTGCCAAACCTCCTATAAGTAAACCATAACCATTTATAGTATCTGAAACTGCAACAGCTTTGAGTCCACCAAGAATTGCATATAAAGAGCCGATTAATCCAACCACCACGACTGTAAATAAAAGGGCATCTTCTTTTGATAAATCAAAAACTTCTGAAATATTAAATATACTTTCCAGATTAATTGCACCAGTATAAAGAACAATAGGCAAAAGCGTTACGACAAAAGAGATCATTAAAAAAAAAGCAACATATGATCTGAGCATACCATCAAATCTGTTTTCTAAATACTCTGGAATAGTAGTCAATCCCATTTTCAAATATCTAGGAATAAAATAAACGGCCGCGACAATTAAAGCTAAAGCAGAAGTTACTTCCCAACCAATTACTATAAATCCGTTTTTATATGAGGAACCATTCATGCCGATTAAATGTTCGGTTGAAATATTAGTTAACAGCATAGATCCTGCTATAACTATACCTGTCAAACTTCTACCACCTAAAAAATAACCATCTTGAGAACCTAATTTTTCATTTCTTAAGCGATACCAAGCATAGATGGCAACAAATAATGTGTAGGTTAAAAAAGTAATGAATGTAAACATGGATTAAATAATTTTTAAAGTGAAACAATTTGATTTTCTATACTTGATTTTTTTAGCTTTAAAATATTAAAATTTATTTTTCTTCATTTAATTATTTAAACATTGGTTTAATTCAAACTTTCACGCATTATTTTTTTGAAAATTTTAGGGTTTTATACTTTTAAATCTGTAAGCAATATGGTAATAATTACGAAATAAACGTAAAAAAAATATTTATATTTAAAAATATTTTGGAAATCATAAAAAAATTAGATCTTATATGCCTAGGGCGTTTAGCAGTTGATTTGTATGGTGAGCAAATTGGCTCTCGGCTAGAGGATATGAATAGCTTCGCTAAGTATTTGGGAGGATCATCTGCAAACGTAGCATACGGTACAGCAAGACAAGGATTAAAGTCTTCAATGCTCGCAAGAGTTGGAAACGAGCATATGGGTCGTTTTTTAAAAGAAGAACTTCTAAGAGCCGGTGTAGATACTAGCAATATTATTACAGATAAAGAAAGATTAACTGCTTTAGTCATTCTAGGAATCAAGGACCAGGAAACTTTCCCTCTTATTTTCTACAGAGATAATTGTGCTGACATGGCGCTTACCAAAGAAGACATTAAAGAAGAATATATAGCGTCTTCTAAAGCTCTTGCAATTACAGGAACACACCTTTCACATCAAAATACACGAGAAGCTGTTTTAACAGCTCTTTCCATGGCAAAAAATCATGGTTTGAAAAGAATTTTAGATATTGATTATCGTCCTGTTTTATGGGGACTAACAAGCTTAGGAGATGGGGAAACTAGATATATAGAATCTGAAAGAGTTACAGTAGATTTGCAAGAAGTGCTTCATCATTTTGATTTAATTGTTGGTACTGAAGAAGAATTTCATATAGCAGGGGGCAGTACTAACACTATAAAAGCATTAAATAATGTACGCAAATATTCAAATGCAATTTTAGTTTGTAAGAGAGGTTCTTTAGGATGTTCTGTTTTTGAAAATGCCATTCCTAAATATTTAGATGAAGGAATTACTATCAAAGGTGTTAAGGTTGAAGTCCTAAATGTTTTAGGAGCTGGAGATGCATTTATGTCGGGATTTTTAAGAGGTTATATAAACGGTGAAACTTTAGAGAAATGTTGTCAATACGCAAATGCGTGTGGCGCCTTAGTAGTCTCTAGACATGGTTGTGCACCTGCTATGCCTTCGCGAGAAGAAATTGATTATTACCTATCAAGAAAAAAAGAAATTTTAAGACCAGATCTAGACAATCACTTAAATCATTTGCATCGAGTAACTTCAAGAGAGCGTAATTGGCAAGAACTTTTTTTACTTGCCTTTGACCATCGATCTCAACTAGTTGAAATGGCAATTGAGGCAAACACTTCACTAAATAGGATTGAAGAGCTTAAAAAACATATTTTAAAAGCTTTTATAGAATCTAGTCAAGTACCAAATATTAAAGGTAAGTCAGGAGTTTTTATCGATCAAACTTATGGTCAGTCAGTTTTAAATGAATTAACTGGTCAAGATTTTTGGATCGCTCGACCAGTTGAAATACCAGGATCTAGGCCCTTAAGACTTGAGCACGGTAATATAGGATCTCAATTAATCAGCTGGCCTATTGAGCAAATAGTAAAATGTCTCGTATTTTACAGTCCTGATGACACCTATGCTCTTCGTATTGAACAAGAAGATCAGATTAAAGAAGTTTATGATGCATGTCTAAAGAGCGGTCATGAAATGTTATTAGAATTAATTGTAAACAACGATGAGCATAGTATTAATCCCTATGTTCGTTCCATTCAAAGAATTTATAATATTGGGATTAAACCAGATTGGTGGAAAATACCTCCATTATCAACATCTGAATGGAATAAAATTGATACCATTATTGATGATAGAGATCCTTATTGCAGGGGAATAGTAATCCTAGGGTTAGGAGCTACTAAAGAAAAACTATATAGTGGTTTTAAAAGAACGAGTGCTTCTAAATATGTAAAAGGGTTTGCTGTAGGAAGAACTATTTTTTCAGAACCTTCTAAAATGTGGCTTCAAAATCAAATAGATGATAATACTTTAATTAAAAAAATTAAAGAAAATTATATTGAAATGATTCAATTGTGGAGTAATCGAAAACAATAATTTATTTAAAAATGAGTAAGAAAAAAGTATTTAGGCTCACTGCAGCACAAGCAGTAATTCGTTTTATGATCTCCCAAAAAGTAAAAATAAAAGGAGAAGTTAAACCATTATTCCCAGGTATTTGGGCAATTTTTGGTCACGGGAATGTGGCTGGAATTGGAGAGGCCTTATTTCAATATCAAGAAGAGCTACCAACCTATAGAGGTCAAAATGAACAATCTATGGCACATGCAGCAATTGCATATTCAAAAACATTAAATAGACAACAGGTAATGGCTTGTACATCTTCGGCAGGTCCGGGTTCAACAAATATTATTACTGCTGCAGCCTTAGCTCATATAAATAGAATTCCTTTATTTTTATTACCCGGTGATACTTTTGCTACACGAATACCTGACCCTGTACTTCAACAATTAGAAGTTTATGGTGATCATACGCTTACTACAAATGATTGTTTTAAACCTGTAAGTAGATTTTTTGATCGAATTACTCGTCCAGAACAATTATTAACATCTTTACCTCAGGCAATTAGAGTTCTTACTGATCCTGTTGATACTGGAACTGTAACTATAGCTTTGCCACAAGATGTACAAACGATGTCTTGGGATTTTCCAGAACGCTTTTTTGAGGAAAAGGTATATACACTTCGCCGTCCACAAGCAGATGAAAGGGAATTGAATATTGCCACTCAAATAATCCTAGATTCAAAAAAACCGGTTCTTATATCAGGTGGAGGAGTACATTATTCATTGGCGACTAAAGAGCTTGATAAGTTTGTAAGCGCACTTCAAATACCTGTTGGAGAAACCCAATCAGGAAAAGGGGCTTTACCCTGGGAACACCCAATGAATGTTGGATCAGTTGGAGTTACAGGGGGATCAGCCTGTAATAAACTTTTGAAGGAAGCTGATTTGATAATAGCTGTAGGAACAAGACTTGGAGATTTTATTACTGGGTCCCGAACACTTTTTAATCCAGAAGCAAGACTATTAACAATAAACGTTTGCGCATATGATTCTGTCAAACACAGAGCAATATCTTTAGTTGGAGATGCCAAACTAACCCTCGAGACGCTGATTCATAAATGTGCTTTAGTCAAAACTTCAAATTCTTGGCAACAAAAGGTGTCTGACTTTAGAAATGAGTGGTTGATTGCAGTTGATGAGGCATCAACAGATAAAGGCTCATTGTTGCCATCTGACGCAGAGGTTGTGGGGGCGGTTAATAGATCTTCAAAAGAAAAAGATGTTGTTGTCTGTGCAGCAGGAGGGTTGCCTGGAGATTTACAAAAACTTTGGAAGACTAATTTTGACCGTGGTTATCATATGGAATACGGTTATTCATGTATGGGATATGAAATTGCAGGTGGGATGGGTGTTAAAATGGCACTTCCAGAATCTGAAGTATATGTAATGGTTGGTGATGGTTCTTATCTAATGATGAATTCAGAAATTTTATCCTCTATAATGTTAGGACTAAAGCTCATCATTATTGTTGTTGATAATGGAGGATACGGATGCATACA
>CEOP01226765.1_pt1 | contig 10759 bp, 8 predicted proteins | sample 361301 | NCBI WGS metagenome assembly CEOP01 (sample SAMEA2619548, study PRJEB7988) | marine metagenome | biome: marine biome (ENVO:00000447); feature: deep chlorophyll maximum layer (ENVO:xxxxxxxx); material: "saline water (ENVO:00002010), including plankton (ENVO:xxxxxxxx)" | depth 55 m
TGAGAAATATCTTCGCTTGTTACTTCTTTTATTCCAGAGTTCTTTTTGCTTTCTACCATCGCATGATCATCTAATGCAGCATCATAAAACTCTGTAGTCACTCGACCAGGACAGATTTCGGTTACCCTAACACCTGTTCCTTGAAGTTCTAAGCGCAAATCCATCGACAATACGTGCGTGGCTCCTTTTGTTGCACCATATAGCGACGACGCTAGAGGGTATAGGCCAGCCATCGAACCAATGTTTATTAAGTGACCGTTCCGGCGTTCAACCATGCCGGGTAGAACTGCTTTTGCAGCGTAGATAGCAGCTTTGACATTTGTATCAATTGTTGTTTCGATATCTTCAAAGTTTGCATCAACCAAATTTCCGAAACCTCTTCCTACACCAGCATTGTTGATTAAAATATCAACTTCAATCGTTTCTAGTAAATCTATAAATGCCTTAGAATCACAAACATCCATCGTGTGAACTATGCATTTAGTATTAGCGGCAAGCTCATCTAACCGTTCTGTCCGACGCGCAATTGCATGCACGGTAAGCCCTGCCTCACTTAGGCTTCTAGCAACAGCTTCTCCTATTCCACTTGAAGCTCCTGTCACAACCACGTTTTCGTAATCATTAATTGTCATTCCTAACACCGTAAGGGCGAAAAAGTATTCTGACAATAAACGATCTCATAACCTTTTAATGTTTTCGACTTAACAAGAAACTTATGTGTCTGAGTAGGTACTACGATTTAATTGTGGCAAAAAAATCAAAAAGATTTAAAACTTCTTCTGAAAGTAAAAAATTTGAAATTACAGACGATACGAGTCAAGTTTTGCTTGATTTAGTTAACGGTATTCGAGACCTTGAGGAGCGAGTTTCCTTACTCGAACAAAATTTTAATGTCTTGGGAACTACCACTTCTTCAGCTGATGAAGATGCGATACTTGAAACTCAACTTCATGTTGCACGTCTGTCAGCTGAACTTTCTCGTTTGACCATAGAGCTAAGAGGAAAAATTTCTGTTCTTAGTATTGACGCTGGAATGAACCTCGAAGAAGAGACAATGTCTCCCTCTCTAGATGGAGACGAAGCTTTTAGTGATCTTGCATCAGACTCACCTGTAAGAAAACAACATGATAGAAAAAATGGTGGCTGGCAGCCGCTAAATTGATTCTCCGATCAAGAAGCTTCAAGTGCTAAAGCATTAACAAGCTCTTGTATTTGAGCCTGCAGACGACCAAACTCTTCCCAATCTGCAGGGTCACTCGCTAAAGCTTTGCCTGAGGCTTTCTGTAGTCGATCTATTTCAACAATAATTTCAGCTACATCTCCGGAAATATCTGAAAATTCAATCGAGGAAACAGATTCCGTCTGAGAATCATCTTCTTCACTAATTTCTATTTCAGAGGATCTTCCCGCACTTATTCCTGAAAATAAGTTAGGAAGAGAAGAATTTGTAAGGGTTTCAAGCGCGTCCTGTAAAGAATCTGCCATTACTACATCTTCACCTACCGCTACAATTACCTGTACTAATTCTGGAACTGTGCTGTCACCCTCGGCTTGTACATACAACGGACGGACATAAAGTATCGAGTCTTCGATTGGCACCAATAACAGTTCTCCAAACAAGACAGTTGAACCTCGTTGGCTCAATAAAGTCTGGAGACTAGCCACTTCTTCATCATTACGAATTCTTTCCTCAGCTAGAGCCGGTCCATCGAAGTTTGATGAAGGAGGTCTGTATACAGCCAATTTGCCATAGTTATCTTTATCGCTTCGGCCAACTATAAATGCTGCAAGTTCTTTGCGTGTATCTTCCTCATCAAGTGGAACAAACGCTCTCAAGACTACATACTCAGCTTCATCAGAGTCTGGTAGTTCCACAATCGTTCTATATGGAGACATTCGCATATCCCTACTACCGATTCGGATGCCTTGTTCATTTACTATCGCTAAATTGGCAGCACCTTCTCCAGTTCTGCCAGGATCCTGAGAAACTGCCCACTCTGCGGCTCTTTGATAAAAATTCTCTGTGTCTTCAACGTGGTATTTACCCCAAAGTTCTGTTTGAACTCTAAACAAGTCTTCTGGGTAACGTACGTGATCGATTAAGGAGGCTGGCATATCATCTATTGGTCTAAATAAACCTTCGAACGCTCTTTGGTAAGCACTGATTAGTGGATCTTCTGAATCAACGACATAAAAAATTGCCTCTCCGGTAAAAGCATCGACTGTAGCTTTAACTGAATTTCTTACATAATTAAAATTATGACGTAACCCGCTCTTTCTCGGTAGCTCAGCCACAGGTGCATTCTGGGCATATGGATAACGGTCTGTTGTTGTATAACCATCAATCATGTAGACAATGCGTCCATCTTCCAATACTGGGTAAGGGTCAGCATCAAAATGCAAAAAAGGTGCAAGTTTTTCAACTCTTTCTCGTACGTCACGAACGAACATCACTTTGGAATCTTCGGTTACGAAATTGGAGATGAGCGGCTCTATTTGACCAAATCGAAGAGCAAAGGCCATTCTGCGGAATAACGATCCCATACCGACTCCACCATCACCGCCTAATTCGTCGTAACGGACTGCAAGCGTTTGTTGATTTTCGTCGGTGTAATCAACCTCATTTCGACTCGCTCCTAAAACCGCATACCCATCTAGATTTTCTCCTACATATATTTGCGGCCTATCAAGAGTTACGTTGATTTTCTCGTCTATTGATACTGGTAAGTCACCTATCAAGAAATCAGGGTCGCCAGATCCTTTAACTCTCGTGACCGGCGCCAATGCAACTCCATAACCGTGAGTGAATGCAACATGCTGATTTTCCCATGAACGGGTTTCGTTTAGATTCAGCTCTCTTGCCCCAAGTAGAACCTGCGTCATTTCACCATCAACTTCATACCGGTCTGTGTCTAAGACATCAGAGAATCTATAAAACTCTCTTTCACCCTGCAGGCGATCAAAAGTTGCTTGAACGATAAGCGGATCTAAAATTCTTATATTTCTAACCGTCTCTGAATTATTTTTTAAATCATCTGCAGTAATACTGTTGTCAAAATCTGTTAGCTGGACTTCGTCAATTTCATCCAGTCCATAAGCTTCTCGCGTGGCAAAAATATTTCTTTCTATGTAAGGAGCCTCTTTTTCTGATTCTGCTGGTTCAACACGAAAATTCTGTATGACTGCCGGATAGATGCTGCCCACTACCACCGCCACAAAAGCCCACAATCCGACTGCAAGTGTCGGTAAAACCCATCCTCGTCTACGGATGTTAACGACCAAAAGAATTACTGCTAATAGAGAAATAAGAATCAACAAATTTGTAGCAGGAAGCTGAGCTTTTACATCTGTATAAGTAGCTCCATCTACTGCTCCTCGATCAGATGTTGTCAATTCATATCGAGCTAACCAGTAGTTTGCCGCGCGCACTAAAGCTATGACTGCAAGTAGTACAGATAAATGTGCTTTAACCTGAGGCCTAACTCTCTCACCCAAAGTTTGGAAACGGATGCCGCCATTCAGGTAGTGAGTTATAGCAGTAAAAATAATTGTTACTAAAAGGGTTCCAAACACCCAATCAACTACGAAGTTGAAGAAAGGCAATTCAAAAATATAAAAACCTATATCTTTATTAAACTGGGCATCAGTTACCCCTACGTCTTCTCTGTTAGTGAACAAAAGCCAGTCTTGCCATTTATCTGAAACTCTTAATCCGGCTATTAATGCAAAAAAAGCTGAGAAAAGAATGCGAACAAGTCGATCTCTTTTACCTATAAACGTGTGGTAATGAACAAGTAAATCTTCTTCCGGGCCGGGTGGTCTTACTCTCGGTGCCAAACGTTGAGCGACTGTTAAGTTTCCAAACAGAATTAGAAAAAATAGAAGCATAAAGAGTAGTACGAGAACTACCTGTGCTCCTATGACAGCTCTAAATACGTCACCTTGACCGAGTGAGTCGAACCATAAGAAATCAGTGTAAAAACCAGCTAATCCTCTTAGCGACATGAGAAGAAAAATTCCAGCTGCTATAACTCCAAAAATAATTAATCTGAAACGCCCTGCAGGACCACGTCGACCACGACGCGGTAAAACTCTTGGCCTAGGTGGTGGAGCGTCTTCAGGTTGCATTCTCAACTTCTTTCTCTGCGAAATTAATCCGCTCTTCTCTTGTTCTTTAGCTTACTGGCGAGCCTATTGAGGCAAACGCTCTGGAATTTAGATTATTAATTTTTTGGTAGTTCTAATGAATCTCCGTTACCCCCCAATTCAGTAAGAACCTTTAAAGCAGCATCTAAATTTGCAACTCCTTCTACCTTCATTTCACCGGCGTGTTTTTTAGCTTTTTCTAGAGAGTTTTCAGGTACTAGAAATAAATCCATTCCTGCCTTACGTGCAGTAATAGTTTTTTGCTCTACCCCACCTATGGGGCCTACATTTCCCTCGAGGTCGATTGTGCCTGTAGTAGCAATCTGAAACCCTCCGGTCAATTCACCTGGGGTTAGGACATCTAACACAGATAGCGTTAGCGCCAAACCAGCTGAATTACCACCAATTCTTCCTGTATTTACAAGAACTTGCACAGGTAAATCTTCATTATCTTCTATGCGAGTCTGAGGAGCTATCCCAAGAAATGCAACTGAAGGTTGATCTTCACGTGAACCAAGTTCAATTGAAATTTCTCTTGGATCAGAACCATCAATTTTCTCGACATCAAGTTGAATGATTTCCGAAGGTTTGCGTTCTCTGATTTCAAAAATTAAATCTTGATCTGTAAAAACCTTTTTTTTATCAACGGAAATTATTACATCAGAAGTGGTCAAAAGGCCTTCAGATGGACCTCCAACTGAGGCAACCCCTACGCCCGTAGCTTTATATGGTTCCAATCCTAAATGGCTTAAAGCAACTGATACGGCTGTCGATTTAGAAGCTCTCATTAAATCAAAATTGAAAGTTTGATTTTCGTCTCTGTTTCTTGTTCCTAAAATTGAATCCTCATCAATCAAATGAATAGATTGTTTAAAGGTTCCCTCAAGAAACTCCCAACCATTTATCGATGAATCTTGTGAAATTGTCGTGAAATGAATTTCGCCAGAAGGTTCAAAGCTTCTCCCTTCCGAAACAACAATCCGGCGCGATAGCTCGTTCACTGTTCCTGGTTTAAAAGCGAAATACGGAAGTTGAATAAAAGTCATAGACATTAAGAACCCGACCAAAAGAAAAAATATGATTCCTGTTTTCCACTTTTTTGAGATTTTTTTGTTCATCAAATTCTCGCGCGATTTAGCGATCACCGTATCCATGGGTTTTCTTAGACTTTACATTTATTTATAAATGTATTTTTAAATTCGTGACTGCAGTTGCATTAACTATCATGATTAAATTACAGGAAGACTTTTAAGGAACTCAGATTTTTTATAGATTACGACACATCTTCAGTTCGCCTTTTCCACCAGAAGGCACTACCGAACGTGCGGCAGACAACGGGTGGAGTCCGGTAGCTAGATTAGGAATTTGGTTTCAACCTCCTCGCCGAATAGCTTTAGGTAAATCAGCGAAAATCCGTTTCTGGCATCGCTTAAGATCTCTTGTTCTTCTTGGACTATTCGTGATCTTTGGGGGAATTCTTTTAGCTTCACTCATAGGAATAATTATTTTTGCGGGGGGTTTTCTCTTGGAACAGGCAATCGGCTAAGTGAACTCAAATACTACAAATAGACGAAAAGCTGTTCTTGCTGGACACTCAGGTGACTATAAATTAGCAAATTCATTGCTAAACGATGAAAACGAAAAAGTAAGAGGAGCAGCTCTCAGTGCACTAGAAAAAATGGGGAAACTTTCAGGAAAAATTTTAGAAAAATTCATCCAGGACCCTTCCCCTGAAGTTCGTAAAAGAACTATAGAACTGCTAGCAAAAAGACCTGAAAAAATTCCTCTTAACATACTCGACGATAAAGACTCTCTAGTCGTCGAAACAGCATGTTGGGCTATAGGAGAAAAAGAGAACCCAATACCTCAATTAATTAACAAACTTTGCTTAATCGCTGACAGTCATGAAGACCAACTGTGCAGAGAAGCTGCCGTTGCTTCTCTTGGCGCTATAGGTTCACCTTTAGGGCTGGAAACCATACTTGCAGCTCTCAAAGATAAGCCTGCAATAAGACGTCGAGCAGTTATCGCTCTGGCAGCTTTTGAGGACCCAAGAGTTGATGAAGCTCTTAAAAAATCTCTGGATGACAGAGATTGGCAAGTAAGACAAATAGCTGAAGATCTACTTGATGCAAATAGGGTGATCACTCACGTTGACATCGGACCAAGACCAAATTGATTATTAACGTCTAGCTTCCATAAACATTGCGCGCATTGCATCAAAATCCTCAACAAGTTGGCCAGCTCCGAGCACCACACATTCCATTGGAGAGTCTGCATGAACTACCGGCACTCCAGTTTCTTGAGATATACGACTATCTAGTCCGCGTAAAAGACTTCCTCCTCCCACAAGACTGATACCACTGGTTAACAGATCCTGAGCAAGTTCGGGAGGGGCTTTCCCTAGACAAGTAACCACTGAATCAACCATCACCGAAACAGGTTCTTCGATTGCGGTTCTGATCTCATAGGGCTGGAGTATCACTGTCTTTGGCATACCCGTAAACATTTCCCGGCCGCGCACTTCCGCCCTACCCTCACCAGGCGTTTCTGTAGCGGACCCAACTGTCCATTTTATTTCTTCTGCAGTTCTCTCACCTATAGCTAATCCGTATTCTCTCCTTATGTAGTTTTGTATTGCGTCATCGATATCAAAAGAGCCAACACGTTTCGCTTCTATTTCAACAATTCCACCCAATGAAAGTAACGCTGTTTCTGAAGTGCCGCCTCCTATATCAACAACCATGCTGCCAAAAGCTTCACTTATTGGAAGGTTTGCCCCGATAGCAGCAGCTAAAGGCTGTTCAATCAGCTGCGCATCCGAAGCCCCCGCACGACGGCAAGCCTCAGTCACTGCGCGCCTTTCAACTGGTGTAATAGCGGACGGTACACAAATAACAACTCTTGGTTTATTGAAACGACTTACTCCTGCTCTTTTAAGAATAAGGCGAACCATTCTCTGAGTTATATCAAAATCTGTAATCGCTCCTTTGCGTAATGGGCGATGCGCGACGATATGAGCTGGGGTTCTTCCTATCATGTTCCAAGCATCTGAACCCATTGCCAAAACTTCGCGATTGTTTTCATTTAAAGCAATAACTGAAGGTTCCGCTAAGACTATTCCTTCACTTCGCGCGTAAACCAAAGTGTTTGCTGTTCCAAGGTCAATAGCTAAATCTCTTGCCATTTCAATCTTCGCGTTCTATTTGAGTTTCTAATTTATCTTCACTGCCTACCACCCTTATACCATCTGGATTTTGCATCCGTCTAGGTTTTTTTTGTGACGCTCCTCGCAAAATCCTCTGCACCTCATCCGGGGTTGCTGAACGAGTTCTAGGCCTTGTAACCAACCAAAGAATAAGTGAACCAATTACAGCTATAACCACTGTTCCTGCCAAGAAAATTAAATTTGTATTCATGAGTTTCCATTATCTGGTTCAAAAGAATTTAGTTCATCTAATTCAATAATGTGTTGAGCATCAAGTCCCCAATCACTTCCACCTTCCCATATTTCAGATTTCCAAATTGGAACAGTTTTTTTGAGCGTGTCTATGCACCAACGTCCTGCGGAAAAAGAATCGTCTCTGTGAGCTGAAGAAGCCAAAACGATTACAGCTGTTTCTCCGATTTCAAGTTTTCCAATTCGGTGCAACATAACTATTCTTCTTACTTCCGGCCAATGTTCGCGGGTTTTTTCAGCTATTTTTTCTAAACGCGATAGGGCTTGTTCTTCATATGACTCATAAGTTACTTCTGTAACATTTGCGCGACCCTCAGCATGATTTCTGATATTTCCAGTAAAAAGAACCACTGCGCCACACTCAGGTTGATTAACCCATTCCAGGGCTTCATTAACTGGGAGAGTTTGGTTATCTAAACCAATCCAAGTGTCACTATCAGTCGGCGGGGAAAGCGTCATCTTGAAATCTTAGACAGATAATAAATGTTACGCATACGGTGAGCAGAATAGCGTATGGTTAACTGCCTTTATTAACCGTTGTGGTATAAGAATTTTATTTTTGTTAGATACTGATTTATTTCTGTAATTTTGTTTCCTAAAAAATCAACGCTAAACAATTTTTTGAACCTACGATGCAGATGTGGAGTTCTTCGATCCATCTAACCCAGATGATGATAATCCTTTTTCTGATATGTCGTTTTTAAATGAAATTTTAAAATCCTTCTCACAACAAGGCGGGCAATCAGCTAAACAAATAGCGATGACTATTGCCTCTGGTGGAACTAGTGAGCCCAATGTCGACCCTGTTGAACGTATGGAATTTGAGAATCTTTTAAGAGTCGCTGAGTTGCACGTTAATAAAATGACAGGTTTGCCTCCCTCTCGTAGTGGATCTCTGAAAATAGAGCCAGTTACTAAGGCTGGTTGGGCAACACATTCTTTGGATGCCCTCAAACCTTTACTCAGCGGCTTAGCGTCCATAGGAACTAATGAAGTTGAAGATTTAGGTGATATTCCTTCTGAAATTAATCAAATAATGGCTTTACTAGCTCCAATGATGGCTGAAATGACTACAGGGACAATGGTTGGCCATCTTGCTAGTAGATGTTTAGGCACCTACGACCTTCCCATACCCCGTGAAGATGAACGCATCCTTCTGGTTGTCCCAAATATTGATGCTTTTGGTGATGATTGGAGTATCCCTAAAGAAGACTTGAGACTTTGGATTTGTCTTCATGAAGTTACCCATCATGCCGTTCTAGGAATTCCTCATATTAGGAAAAATCTTAGTGGACTGTTAAGTCAACATGCTGAAAGTTTCAACAGTGACCCTTCGGTAATTCAGGATCAATTTGGTGAAATCGAAATCGGCGAAGGATTAGAAGGTTTAGCTTCTTTACAAAATGTTCTTAATCCTGAGATGGTGCTGGGTGCGGTTCGTTCACCTCAGCAAGAAGCTCTGTTGCCCTATTTGGAAGCGCTTGTTGCGGTGATTATCGGTTTTGTTGACTACACAATGGATCAAATAGGAAATGACTTAATTCCTTCTTACCCAATGATGACTGAAGCTCTGAGAAGGCGTCGGGTCGAGACTGGAGAAGCTGACCGTTTTGTGGAAAAAATATTGGGTTTGAATCTGACGCAACAACAGGTGGATCGTGGAGTCTCTTTTATTGATGGAATTATTGAACGGACAGGTTCTAAAGGTTTGGATCGCCTTTGGGTTAATGAATCCAATCTGCCAACCCCTAATGAGGTTGATGCTCCAGGGTTGTGGTTGGCGCGATTAGATTTAGAAACTGGAAACTAACTTTCTTTTTCTTTGCTTCTAGTCCAAAAGCCAAGTTGACCATCAGGTTTTTGAGGTTCTTCGGGTGTAATAATTTTTTCGACTCTGCGAGCTTCTCGTGTTCTTGGTAAATAGAAAACAAGGCCAACTCCTAAACCAAGAGCCATTGTGAAATAACCGACTTGTATTGGAAGCATTGCAATTAATAATGCTATAAGTGAACCGAACGCCCAGCTGAGCTGAAACCTTCCCTCGAACAGAGCGAAAGATCTTCCATGGTTTACATCGGGTGCGTCTCTCTGAACGAGTGAGTCAAACGATAATTTTGCGGATCCCGCAGATCCAGCTAAGAGTAGGGAAACGACCATGGCTCCTGAAATCGATGGGAGCCAAGATGCAGATACTGTTCCAACGAAAGCTATAAAGAGAACACCTGAGATTATTCTTTCTTCGACCATAAACGTTCTTAGCCGTGGTGCTATGCGCGCCCCAAGGAGAGCTCCTCCGCTTGCACATGCGAGAACAGCGCCGTAATGCCAAACTGGAGCCCCGGGAGTTCCAAGAATGTCCTGATCTCTAATCAATCCAGTAGCTACTCCTGATGCGCGACCTGTTCCTTCCATTGCTACACCTTTCTCTCCTCCTCTGAATTCAAATGCGAGTAGAAAAGTTATGAAACCTACAGCAGCTCTTAGGACTGCCATTGCTGTAGCTGCATTTATTATTCCAGCAGAACGTAAGTCTGTTTTTTCTCCTTGCGTTGCCGGAGCGGTTGCAACGATGACTCTTGGGATTTGAACTGCAGAAACCAAAGTTATTGTGAACCCTATAACCGCAATTTTAGCAGGCCAGGAAGAGCCTATTAGAAGAGCGAGTCCTCCGATTGAAGCTCCAAAAAAGCTTCCAACTGCGCTTAGAAGTGCCAGTTTAGAATTTGCTTCTACTAGATCTCTTTCTGAACTGACTAATTTTGGAACTACAGCACTTTTCGCTACTGAATAGGCTTTTTGGAACACGAGAATTCCGAAAGCTATTGGGAAAAGGGCGAGACTTTCTATGTAAACGGCTAGAAGTGTTGCAAGAATAGCACGTGCAAGAAGTGTTATGAGAATCATTGTTCTTCTACCACCAGAAATTCGATCCATAAAAGGACCTATGAGCGGTGTGACAATAGCGAATGGTGCAATGGTAAGAAGCAGGTATAGAGCTATTTTTGGTCTTGCGGAGTCGGGGTCAAGAAAAAATAGTGAGCCTGCCAGCGAGACTGCGATCATGGCGTCTGCGGCTGCGCCTGAAAGGTGCGTGATAGCCATTCTTGTAAATGGACTAAGTGGGGGTTTTGTTTCCTTGACGCTCACAGTTTC
>CEOP01111955.1_pt1 | contig 10758 bp, 6 predicted proteins | sample 361301 | NCBI WGS metagenome assembly CEOP01 (sample SAMEA2619548, study PRJEB7988) | marine metagenome | biome: marine biome (ENVO:00000447); feature: deep chlorophyll maximum layer (ENVO:xxxxxxxx); material: "saline water (ENVO:00002010), including plankton (ENVO:xxxxxxxx)" | depth 55 m
ACTGTTACAGCAAAATATATAGGCACTTTCCATCCTGCATCTTGTATAATTTTCCAAACCATAACATCCTGAACCCTTAAAGCTTGACCTGCAAACGTAGGCTTTAAATTCCATTCTATATATCCTTCTTTATTGTTTGGGTCATCTTTCACTGGAACCTGAACTTTCTTTTCTTCCCAGCGTTGTAATCTAGACGTAATAACATCTACTTGATTATCCGATAGATTTATAAATTTTGTTTCATTAGGTCTAGCCTCTTTCCACTGTTTAATATACCAAGGAGTATTAAGAAGGCTTAGGTTGACAACAGCAACATCTTTCCTAACATTCTCTACTTCTTGAAGATACCATAATGGGAAAGTATCATTATCTCCATTTGTAAATAATACGCCATTAGGCCCCACTGACTGTAAAATATTATAACTATAATCCCATGCTACATAATTCCCAGACCTGTCATGAGAATGATAGTTTACACTAAACATAACTCCAGGCATAAAAAATATAACTAGAACAAGCATAATCGATATTAATCTTTTACTCAGTTCTTTATTTTCAACTTTATTCTGAATAAACTCTCCTATTGCCGCTACACCTGCACCAATCCATATCGAAAAAGCAAAAAAACTGCCAACATAAGAGTAATCTCTCTCTCTAGGTTGTGGATCATCTTGATTCAAGTATAATATTATTGCATATCCAGTAAGTAAAAACAAAGACATAACTGAAAAGGACATCCTTTGGTCTTTGCTACCATGATATAACATGCCTAATATTCCAATTATTAGTGCTAAAGGCATCCCAAATTGAGACCAATATACACCATCCTCTCTACTATTAGCGCCCATAGATGTTACACCTTCACTCCTGGAGGGACCTCGGCCAGCAAATTGCCATAAAAAATAACGGTTATACATTTTCTTTACCTGATAATCCCAGAAAAAATCCCATTGTTTTTTCATATCAGTTTTTCTGTATTGCGATTTTTGTCTAGAACTATATGAACCATTATTTGCTGGAGGGCCAACGACCTCATACATCTGTTTTAATCCTCTAAAACGCCTTGGGAATTGGCCAACACTTCCATATTGCTCCCGCTCAAGATATGAAATCATAGATTGAACAGTCTCTGGGTCATTTTCATCAATAGTGGGATCTTGGTTTGAACGGATAAAAATCATTGTATAGGTAGAATATCCAATTAGAATTAATACTATAGATGTTGAAGCCACACTAATAATATGTTGTTTATTTAATATGGACCATACCATTAAACCAAAAACAGATAGAATTAACAAAGCTGTACCACCAACTCCTAAAAATCCAGCGGCCATTTTAGGTAAACCTTTGATGATACCATTATGTATCACAAAAAATATTATTGCGGTAATGATAACATTTATACTAAAAGATTTCCACTCAACTTTATATTTCCTAAAATAAACTATTAATGTAATAAATGGTATAGCTAATAGATTTAATAAGTGTAAACCTGTCGCTAAGCCTATCATATATGCAATTATTAATAGATATCTTTCATGACCATTTTCATCAGCCTTTTCATTCCAAAGAAGTATAAGCCATACAACTATAGCAGTAAAGAATGTACTAAAAGCATATACTTCTGACTCAACAGCATTAAACCAATGGCTATCAGTAAATGCAAATGCTAAAGCACCTGCTGCCCCTCCTCCAAAAACGATTAATACATCTGTTATATTTTTTACTTTACCTCTCCAATGTGTTACAACCTTAATGATAGATAAATAAAGTAACATTACAGCAAGTGCACTTACGATTGGAGAAATAATATTCACTCGAAACGCAATGTCTTCATTAAATGGCATCATAGAAAAAATACGCCCTAGTAATAGAAAAAATGGGCTTCCTGGAGGATGTGGCACACCAAGAGTATGAGAGACTGCAATGAATTCGCCACAGTCCCAATATGATACTGTAGGAGCCATAGTATCAAAATAAACAACAAAGGTTATTAATAAAATAATTAAGGCTATTAACCTGTTTAGTTTAATGTAATTCGTATCTATCAATGTTTAGTCTTTCTTTTTTATAATTTTTTTAGAATCTCTTTTATTTTCATCTATCAAATTTAATTTTAATTCACTAACTGTGTTTATAAGCATTTGTTCCTCAAAATCAGTCAAGTTACCCTTCGTTTTTTCTTGAATCATTTCTAATAAATTAACATAATAAGATGCTTGCTCTATATTGACCTCTGTTTTATCTGTCATAGGATTTTCCATTTTCCCCAATGCAATCCAAGCACTTGATTGAAAAGTCCTGACTAGATACATAAAAAGTTGTTCTTTATTTGATAAACTGTCTTTTTTCATCAATAATTTTTTAGATTTAATTAAATAAACCCGGAAAATTTAAAATAGAGTAATCATATACAAAATAGTAATAGGACCTTAATTTAGTTTAATTAATTCTAATCTCTCTTTATAATCTGTCAAGACACGATTTTTGATTAATGGATGCTTATCAAGTAACGGATCTTTATCAATAATGCCTTTTGCTAAGACTCTTGCTTTCTTAATAATCTCCCCATCTGTTACCATATCTGCTATTTTATATTTTATAAATCCACTCTGCTGGTATCCAATATAATCTCCAGGCCCTCGCAATATTAAATCTTCGTCCGCAATTCTGAAGCCATCATTTGTTTCTTCCATAATTCTTAACCTGATTGATGACTTTTCACTTTCACCTCTATTAACGAGTATGCAATAGCTTTTTTCTGATCCGCGACCAACTCTTCCACGAAGTTGATGTAATTGTGTTAACCCAAATCGATCAGCATGCTCAATTAACATTATTGTTGCATTCGGAACATCAATCCCCACCTCTATAACAGTTGTAGCTATTAAAATATTTATTTTATTTTTTTCGAATTTTCCCATAATCATCTTTTTTTCATCTGATTTCATTTTACCATGAATTAATCCAATCCTGTTTTTTATAAATACTTTTTCCTTTAATTCTTGATACATTTCAATAGCCGCAGCTATATCACTTTTTTCTGACTCTTCAACTAAGGGATAGACAATCATACACTGTTGGCCTTTATCTATTTGCTCTCGCATGAAAGAATAAACCCTAGACAGCCTCTCCGGATTAATTACTTTAGTAGTTACTGGAATTCTATTTTTTGGAAGCTCATCGATTATTGATAAATCCATATCGCCCATATAAGTTATAGATAGTGTCCGCGGTATTGGCGTAGCAGTCATCGACAAAAGATGAGGACTTTTACCCTTACCTGTAAGCTTATTACGTTGCCCAACACCAAATCTATGTTGTTCATCTATAATAACTAGACCAAGATTTTTAAACTTAACATCATCTTGGATAATAGCATGAGTACCAATGATAACAGATATCATACCATTTTCTATATTATTAATAATATTGGTTCTATTTTTTTTCTTCATTTTACCTGTTAAAAGGCAGCATGTTATTTTTACCTTAGATAATTCTTTTTGAAATGAATCAAAATGCTGAGTAGCTAATATTTCAGTTGGAGCCATTAAAGCAACCTGGACATTATTCCCAACCGCTAGAACTGATGATAAAATTGATACGATAGTCTTCCCGGAACCGACGTCACCTTGGAGGAGCCTATTCATACAAATATTTTTTTTCATATCCGAATGAATTTCTTTGATAACTCTTTTTTGTGCTTTTGTTAATTGGAAACTCAATGAATCTCGAATTATTTTAAAATAAGGTCCAATATCATTTAATGATTTCGTTTTTACTCTTTTAATATTTTTCTTTATTAATGCCATAAAAACCTGCAAAATAAAATGCTCATCAAATTTTAAGCGATATATAGCTTTATTAAGACTTTCTAAATTTTTTGGAAAATGTATCTGCTTTAAGGAATCATTTAAACTGTACAAATTATTTATTTTAATAAAAGAACTATCAAAAATATCATTAAATGAATTTATTCTACTTATCACTTCTAATAAAATTTTTCTAATTAATCTTTGTTCAACACCAACAGACCTGAAATTATTATTTAATGGATAAATAGGTATAATTGAACCTGTGTTTAGAGGATTATCATTATGATCAAGCACATCAAACTCAGGGTGATTAATAGTAAAGCCCTTATACCATTCAACCTTACCATGCACCGCAATTATATCCTCTTTTTTAAATAATTTTTTAATATACCCTACAGAATTAAACCATGTCAAAGTAATTAAACCGGTCCCATCTGAAATAATCACTTGAAAGATTTTTTTATATCTTGTGCGCTTCTCACCAAATGTTTCAACTTTGCCAATAACATTATATTTCTCGCCACGAGAAATATCACGGATTAGTGTGATATTTGTTCTATCTAAATGCTTGCGCGGAAAATAATAGATTAAATCTTGAATAGATTTAATTTGATAATCAAATAATATTTTAGCACGCTTCGTACTAATTTGATCTAACTTTGTTATTGCATCATCAACATCAAAGCTCTTCATATATTTATTAAATAACAGTAATAACTTTTATTTTTACTGCACTATTTCCATTCTTTTTTGTAAGTATATGTTATATAATCTTTTTTACCTGGATCTAAACCAATTTGATAATGAATAGTTGATGCATCTACTTTTTTATAATCATGTGAAGAATCTTTAATAACCCAATCTCCATTAATATGTTCTACTACTTTAACCTGGATTGGATCAGATCTAGTATTATTTATAGATATCTCAATTACAGCTTCTTCGCTCTTTCTCTGTCTATTATAGTTCAATACCTTACGCTTACCTATAATATCAAAAGCATATCCTGCTTGTATTGTTGATGACTCTCCTTTCGGCACTTGTCCCATCTGATCAGACCCAATGTATTCAACTCCCCCTAAACCAGAATAAGTATACATATCAATTTTACCAGCAGGAAGCGGAATACCTAAACCATGCACCTCTGTGTTTGATAAAGTAATCTCTACTTTCAGAGGTTCATCTTTTTGTTGTCTTTCAAAATTTTCAAATACATAAACTTTTTCATAATCAACATTAAGCGGGCCATACATCCTGATAGTAATACTCTCTTTTGCAATTAAATTTTTTATTTTACCAGCATTATAAATATGATAATCTCCTAAGGAAGAGGGCATCATTTCTGGAGTGGTTTGCCTAGCCATTGACATTTTACTTGGAGAACTTGGAATTGCAGACCTTACATTGTTTAATTTTCCTTCAACAAGTTGAACGTTTGTATTAATATAATCTTTACTAGAATTATTAGTAATAACAGCCTCAGCAACTAGCTCACCTTTTTTCTGACCACTAATTATTAAACGATATATAGTATCCCAAGATATATTACTGAGTTTGTAAACTAGATTTGCTTTTAGTCTGCCCGCTTTATCATTTTTAATATTCCATGATAGATATGGGGAAAACTTTGGGTCATTAACCTTATCTTCACTCTCTATATATTCAATATTTTCTTTATTAAAACTCCGAACACCATTTTTACTCTGTATAGTAATAATTCTATTTGATATCTCTAGCAGTTTACCACCTATGGTCTTTTCATTTTTTGGTTTTATATTTACAATGCTACCCTCTTTAGATTTAAAATAATCATCACTTGAAAAAACCTTATCAACAAACTTTTGACTTAATACTTGTCCATTAATTAAACGAATAAATGGAGTATCCTTATGAATACTTTTTGGAATATCATCATACTTTATAATCGTCTTCCCTTTAGGGATGTTGTCCCATATGATTTCTTGCTTTACTAATGCTGTGCCATCTTTATAGACCGTCATAGTTGACTCTTTTGAGGACTGAGCCAATAAAAAGCAAAATAAAAATAGTATTGTGATTTTTTTCATGATAACATCTTAATATTAAAATTAATTTTTTCTAATTCATCTTCCAAATCTATCTTTTTATCATTCTCTTTTTTAATAATTTCTTTAGGCGCATTAGTTATAAAATTTTCATTTGATAATTTATTATTAATGCCAACTAGCAATTCTTCAATTCTAATTCTTCTTTTATTTAATTGCTCTCTTTCCTTTCCTAAATCTACTAATCCTTCAAGCGGAATATAAAGCTCCATTCCATGAACGACAGAAGCAACTGATTGAGGTGGTTTTTGCATAGAAATTCCTACATCATATGAATTTAGTTTAGCTAAAGAAATCATTAATTCTCTATTTTGATCTATAAAATGTTTTTGCTCTTCATTACCCTTTATCTTTAACTCAATCTTTTTTGAAGGAGGTATATTCATTCTACTTCGGGTAGCTCGTACAGAAGAAATCAAGTCCTGAAGTATATCCATTTCATTATCTGTATTTATATCTATTGCAGATTCATTTGCCACCGGCCATGGTGATATAATTAAATCATTTTCATTTTTAATCTTAAAAAATGACCATAACTCTTCTGTAATAAATGGAGTATATGGATGCATTAGGGGTAATATTTTCCTTATAGACTCTATACATATATCATATGTAATCATTTTATGTTTATCATCATCTGAATAAAATCTTGTTTTTGCAATTTCTATATACCAATCACAGAAATCATTCCATACATAATCATATAATATCTTTGCTGCTTCATTGAAATGAAACTGATCTAATCGTTTATTATAATTTTTAATTGCTCTATTTAGGCGACTTAAAATCCATTTATCTGGTAGTTTTAAATCTGTTTCATCAATTGAATACCCATCGACCCAATTGTTAGGTTTATTCATTGAGATAAATCTGCATGCATTCCATAACTTATTCATAAAGTTTCTACCAATCTCAAGTCGCTCTTTTGAAAAAAGGACATCAGATCCTTGAGGAGCCATCAACATAATACCAAACCGGACAGCATCAGTACCATATTCTTCAAAAAGGTCAAATGGATCAGGAGAATTGCCCAGTGATTTACTTAGTTTTTTACCTGTATCATCTCTCAGAATAGAGGTAAAATAAACATCCGTGAATGGTTTTTTATCTAAAAACTCATAACCAGTAATAATCATTCGTGCAACCCAGAAAAAAATAATATCTGGTCCTGTAACAAGAGTATTTGTTGGGAAAAACTTATCTAAGTCTTGATTTTCTTCTGGCCAATCATGTACTCCCATAGGCCAAATCCATGAACTCGCCCATGTGTCTAGTACATCTTTGTCTTGTTCCCAATTTTCAATATCATCAGGGCCATTAACTGAAACATGTAGCCTTGTTTTATCTTTCTTATGATACCATACAGGTATCTGGTGACCCCATAACAATTGACGACTTATACACCAGTCTTTAATATTATCCATCCAATGATTATATGTTTTGACCCAATGACTAGGATGAAATTTGATCTCACCAGATTTGACAGAATCAATAGCTGGCTTCACCAAATCACTCATATTCATAAACCACTGGTTAGACATATAAAACTCAATAGGCACATTGCCTCTTTCAGAAAACCCAACCTTATTAATATGATCTTCCGTTTTTTCTAATAATCCAACCTGTTCTATATCATGAATAATTTGCTTGCGAACATCGAATCTATCTTGTCCAACATATTTTGAAGGAGCATTTTCATTAATTGAAGCATCATCATTCATTACATTAATAAACTCTAAATCGTGCCGCTTCCCAATCGCAAAATCATTTGGGTCATGTGCTGGAGTAATTTTCACACACCCTGTCCCAAAATCAGGGTCAACATAATCATCTGCAATAATTGGTATGTCTCTGCCCACTAGAGGCAGGTTTATCGTTTTACCAATATATTTTTTATATCTTTTATCATTTGGATTTACGGCTACGGCAGTATCACCAAGCATAGTTTCAGGTCTAGTTGTCGCAACAACCAAATATTCATCTTCTCCTTTCATTGGATATCTAAAATACCACAAATGCCCTTTTATTTCTTTGTGTATTACCTCTTCATCACTAATTGCTGATTTAGAGGCTGGACACCAATTTACAAGTCGATGCCCTCTATAAATAAACCCCTTATCATATAGTTTAACAAAACTCTCTAACACCGCATTAGAATAACCTACATCCATCGTAAATCGTTCTCTTTCCCAATCACAAGAACATCCCAATTTTTTAAGCTGGTTAATTATTATACCACCATATTTTTCTTTCCATTCCCAAGCATGTTCTAAAAACTCTTCTCTTGAAAGGTCTTTTTTATTTATCCCTTTTTCTTCAAGCATCTTAATAACTTTTGTCTCTGTTGCAATCGAAGCGTGATCAGTCCCAGGTATCCAACAAGCCTCTTTACCTTCCATGCGTGCTTTTCTTATTAATATATCTTGTATGGTATTATTAAGAACGTGGCCCATTGTTAACATGCCAGTAACATTTGGAGGGGGTATAACAATAGTATATGGTTCTTTTTTAGAATTTGAATCAGCATGAAAATATTTTTTTTCAAGCCAATGGCTATACCATTTATCCTCAACTAATGAACAATTATACTTATTTTCTAGTAACGTTTCTGACATTTTATTTTACTCAAGAGACATAAATATTAACTTTATTTACGCTATGGTACTTGTACTTAATCTTTTTAAAACAATAATTCTTATAACAATTTAATGAAAACATCAACAATCAAAATATCAGGAATGACATGCTCAGGTTGCGTACAGACCGTAACCCAAGCTCTGCAAGATGTAAAAAATGTTATTAAAGTAAATGTTTCTCTAGAAAATGAAATTGCGACTATCAAAATCAAAAAAAATGTCCAAATTGAAGATCTTAAAAAATCACTGCCAGAAAAATACCAAATAGAAGAAGACGACACAGTTCAGCCTCTTCCTAGTTCAAAAACTATATCCTATTTGACAGAATTATATCCATTATTTCTAATCCTATTTTATATAACTATTTCTTCAATTATAATGAGTTGGAATAAAACACTTGACGATTTCATGATGGGTTTTATGGGATTATTTTTTATCGTTTTCAGTTTTTTTAAATTTCTTGATTATAAAAATTTTCCTCAGTCATTTTCTATGTATGATCCTGTAGCCAAGAATATTCCTCTCTATGGATGGATATACCCATTTATTGAAACATTTTTAGGCATAATGTTTCTATTTAGAATTCAAATATTTCTGAGCTTAGTTTCTACAATTATTTTTCTTGGAGTAACTACTATTGGCGTGGTTAAAATACTTACCAATAAACAAGAAATTCAATGCGCCTGTTTAGGTACAGCTATCAAACTACCTATGACAATTGCAACACTGATTGAAAATGGTATTATGATTATTATGGCCATTATTACCATAGCCCAATTAAGTGCATAATTTAGTATCTATTGTTAACAGCTTTTTATTACCCATCATCCTATTTTCTTTTCAATCTATTATTTTATCTCAAACATATTCTGTTAAAGGTCAGTTTGTAGCTAGTGGCCTAACAAGTAATGATATCCCTGATACTTGGGAACCATATGAATCGATTATAGGATATATACCAACCTTATCTTTAGCAAAAGAAATATCCACCGATAAACTATTCGATGCCGAATGGGCATATCATCTAAAAAGATATTATATAGGAGATTCACTTTTTAATTATAATGAAAATAATCACCGATTATGGGTTCGTTATTCAACTGATAAAATAGAAGCAAGGCTAGGTATACAAAAAATTGTATTTGGCCCCACACAAATCCTTCGCCCCCTTTCCTGGTTTGATACTTTTGACTTAAAAGATCCCACTGGCCAGACTGATGGCGTTGAATCATTTAGACTACGGTGGTTTCCATCAAATGATATTGCAATCTGGTCCTGGCTGATAAATAATGATGTGGACACGCTTTCATTCGGTGGGAGGACTGAGGTCACTTCTTCATTTGGCGAATTTGGTTTTACATATCATCAAGACCCTTCAAAATCAATGCAACTCATTGGACAAACAGGCGTACCAGTTTTTAATTCCCAAAACAGAATCGCTTTTGATTACAGGTTCGATGGTTTTATTGGTTTTTGGAATGAAAGTGCGTTAATCAAATCTAATAAATCAAATATTAAAATGACTTCTATTGGTGCGGACTATACACTACCAATTTTAAATGGAATATTAATTATGACAGAGTCAATGTATATCCAAAGTAAATATAATAATTTAAAATCGAATCAAAGTTTTTCGGTCTTTTTGGCAAGCATACCAATTGGGATGATTCACCAATTAATGTATATTTGTCAAATGGACTGGAAAGAAGAAAAAATCTATCAGTACCTGCGCTGGAGTAGTACCTATGATGCTTATAGCTTAAATATGATTATTTCTATGAATCCTAAACGTAAGCAATATAACGTTCCATTAAATTTACTACCAAAATCTATATCTGGATTTGGAGCAGGAATACAATTTATGTTTATCTACAATCACTAAGGAGTTTTAATGAAAGATAAAAACGTAATTAACATAAAAAACTTAGTTAAACGGTTTCCTGTTGGTAGAGATTATTTTACAGCACTACGACAGATAAATCTAGAGCTTATAGAAGGAGAATTTATTGGTTTGGTAGGACCATCAGGATCAGGTAAAACAACTCTTTTAAATATTGTTGGCGGTCTAGATTCGGCCACTGAGGGTAGCGTAAGTGTGCTGGGCAATTCAATGGACAACACCTCTCACAATGAGCGAGCTGAAATTAGACGTAAGCATATGGGGTTTATTTTCCAGAGTTATAACCTTCTCCCAGTGTACACAGTATATGAAAATGTAGAACT
>CEOP01248766.1_pt1 | contig 10757 bp, 6 predicted proteins | sample 361301 | NCBI WGS metagenome assembly CEOP01 (sample SAMEA2619548, study PRJEB7988) | marine metagenome | biome: marine biome (ENVO:00000447); feature: deep chlorophyll maximum layer (ENVO:xxxxxxxx); material: "saline water (ENVO:00002010), including plankton (ENVO:xxxxxxxx)" | depth 55 m
GAAGAAGGCTGGTGGGTAAACACCACAGTCGATAGAAATGGAAATGGTATTGGAGATATGGTTGAATTACACATGGATAATCCATTTTTCCTTGATGAAGATAACACACTCCCTTTGATTATTGATTTTGACCATACACCTGGTGAAGATGAAATTGCAATGTTAGAAAAAGAAGTGGACTATCAACATGAATGGATTCTTGAAGGAATAGACGCACTGGCAGGAAGAATTTCAGTGGAAAAAATTTCGGATACATATGAACTTCCTGGAGTTGTAATGATTGAACTTGATGGAATGTTATCTATTACTAACGGAGATGCTGTAGCGCTTCATGGAGTCGATACAGCATGGCAAGAAACTGGCTATGACGGTTCGGGTGCTACAGTGGCTATTATCGATACAGGAATTGATGGAAGCCATGCTAGTTTGGATGACCAAGATGATGATAATTCAACCAACGACCCCAAAGTAATTGCTTTTTACGACCCAGTAAACAATCCTAGTTTGACCAATGGCACCGAGGTTTTCCCTTATGATGACCAAGGTCATGGTTCACACTGTGCTGGAACAACAGCAGGTACAGGAGCACCGACTTATGAGAATCCGGGGATGGCTCCACAAGCCAAGTTAGTTGGTGTTAAGGTGCTTGATTCGGGTGGCTCGGGTTCATTTGCAGTCGTAATGGCAGGAATGCAATGGACTATTGACAATCGTTACCAGTTTAATATTAGAGTTGCCTCGATGTCCCTCGGTGGATTTGGATTGATTGAATGGACTTCTTCAGAAGAAGACAGTGTGAATCGTATGGCTAATGAAATGGTTTACAATGATATTACTTTATTTATCGCAGCAGGTAATTCTGCTGGCCGTGGAACAATAGGAACTCCTGGTAGTGCGGAAGACGCAATTACAGTTGGCGCTCTTGACAAAGACTCTTCCATAGCAGTTTACTCTAGCCAAGGGCCAACAGAGGAGAACCGAGTTAAGCCAAACATCGCTTATGTAGGCACTGATGTTATGTCGGTAGCACATAATACAGGCGATGGATATACTGCATTTTCGGGTACCTCAATGGCTACTCCAGGTGCTGCAGGTGTAGCTGCGCTTATGATACAAGCTAATCCAGACCTCAGCCCATTTGAGGTTAGAAATTTCATGCAAGAAACTGCAGAATACCGCCCTTGTACATACATGGGAGATCCTGCTGGCGGTGATGGTTGTGATGATAATGATGTTCAAGCGATTTTTACTAAGAACCGACAAAATAACGTATATGGACACGGTGAAGTTAGAGCTCTAGATTCTGTATTAGCAGCTGCAGAGAAGTATTACTTATTTGACAATTCGATGAATGTAGAACTTGAAACAGACCCGACTCATGACAACATGCATACTCATCTATCTCCTGGTGATTCAATTGCTTTCTCCGCATCTGGTGGAATAGAAACAATTCAGTGGAGAAGTAATCATATTGTCGATGATTGGACAGTTCTGCACAGTTTTGAAAAGTTAGATACTGATGGTGAGATAACTGCAATTGAAATAATTCATCAATTAGAACACCTTCCTGGCATTGAACTTGATGGCAACCATACTATTTCTATCCGCGGATTAAAGTCCAATTCATCTGGTGGACACTCATCTTCTCCATTAGTTACTATTGACATAATGATGCATGATTCCGCTTCTGCCTTCATGCCCGAATCTGAAGAGACTCCTGGATTTACATTTATCACTATTTCAATTGCCACAGTTGCTGCACTATTCATCAATCGTAAAAAACAAGATTCCTCTGAATCGATTTATGATATTGAATAAAGTATTTTTTACAAAAATACCCAATTCCAGTTATTTGTCGGCGGTGCAGTAATCAATGAGTATACTAACCGTCCTTCATGGGATGGTTGAAAGACCCTATCGGACAAAATCATCCTAAAGTAGGATTTACTTATCGAATAATGAGGAGATTCTCTCGTTCTTTGATGAGTGTTTGGTTCCGTGAATTAGACATTGTTGATAATGAAAACCTTCCTCAAGAAGGGGGTTTGATGTTTATTGCATGGCACCCGAGTGGCTTGATAGATCCAATGCTTATGCATGCATCACTACCGGGTAGGTTGTCGATTTTAGCTAAACATACACTGTTCAAAGTTCCGATTCTTGGAAGATTAATTCGTTCATCCGGTGCTTTACCCATCGAGCGAGCAAGCGATAGTACCGATAGAGAGAAATCAAGGAAAAACAATGAAAGATTACTTTCTAAAGTCGGTGATGAAATCGCATTAGGAGGTAGGCTACTGCTATTTCCAGAAGGAACGACTCACACAGACTCATCTGCAAAGCGTGCACGTTCTGGTGCAGCAAGGATCATGCTCCAAGCAATTCGTAAATCAGAGCGGTTAGAAACTCCTATGCCAAGAATAATCCCAGTTGGGCTTCACTATTCCAATTCACAGAAATTTAGGGAACGTGCTGCTGTAATTTTAGAAAGACCGATGCAATTGCCTCCGATTCCCGAACCTAAAGAAGAACTTGATAAAATTTGGATAGATGAAGTGACAAATTCGATTGATTCTGAATTGAATAGAGCCAGCCATTCTAAGACCTCCTGGGAAGAAAGGCGTTTGATATGGAAAGCGCGTAGTGTGGTTTATGCTGAGAGAATTAAGCAAACTGGAGGTAAAATGAAGAAACCGAGTTATTCGGAATCTGTCATCGGTGCAAGAAGGATGCGGGCTGGTTGGGAATTCATTTCAAAACAGGAACCTGAGAAAACAGAAACACTTGTTAAAAATTCTATAGAACACTTTGATGAAGTAGAATCTTTGGGGATAACTCCTTTCGATGTTGCAGCAAAACCAGAGAAACCATCAATATTCGGCTATCTAAAAGCGATTACTATCTGGGTTTGGTCCGCTGCATGGATGCTTGGACTTGTAACGTGGAGTGCGGTTATAGGAAATGTCCCACCATATCAAGGGAATTATGCTGTAATGTGGTACTTGAAGAAAGGAAAAATCTCGGCCCCTATTCAGGGTACGATGAAAGTGATGTCGGCGGTAATTATGTTCCCCATTTGGTGGATAACTGCTTCTTTAATGGTTACTTGGTTACTTCTTTCATCTTCAAGTCCTGTATTTTCATTGCTAAATATGCATTGGCTTTTAGCCAAACTAACAATGCTAAATCCTATACTTGTTTTCTTAATTTTGTTAGTCTGGTGGCCTATTTCGGGTAAAATGCATTTGAAGTTATACTCTAAATTAGTCCAGAGTTGGCGGATGTTAAAGCGGTGGCAAAGGTGGCGCGATAACAAATTAGATTGGCAATCATTACAAGGAAGGCAACAAAATATCGGAGGCCAGTTGATATCTCTTGGTGATAGTTTAGTTCTTCCAGGTGACCCGGATTGGGTCGAACCAAAAACAGGAACTGATGATAATTTAAGTGTCCAATACAGAAATTAAATTCTATCCATTCAATGCCTATATTGATATGCGTCTTTCCCTACGTCTTGATGGGTGAGAAGTGTGGTAGGTACAGAATATGTTCCAATGACTCCTAAAGCACCGTCTGAAATATGGTCTGCACAAGTCAACGGTGAGGCATTCGAAGGATTGATTACTTCCAATGCTATTCTTCTTGACGTGTTAAGAGATCAAGTGGGAACGCTTGGTGTCAAAAGAGGTTGTGATTTAGGTACTTGCGGATGTTGTACGGTAATGATTGACGGCGATGCTAGACTTTCTTGCCTTTGCCTTGCAGGTCAGGTTTCAGGAAGTGAAATTACCACCGTTGAAGGTTTGTCAGATGGCGCTCATTTGGCACCTATTCAATCTTGCTTTGCAGAACATGGAGGTTCACAATGCGGATTTTGCACTCCTGGATTTTTAATCAGTGCTCAAGCATTACTTACCACCAATGATTCACCAACAGAGGAGGAAATCTCTTGTGCGATTGAAGGTAATTTATGTCGATGTACAGGATATCAACAAATCGTTGATTCAATCAAGGCAGCAGCTGAAATTCACAGAGGAGAGTCACAACCAGCGCCTCCTGCAAGCGACCCTCATCCTAATCCACATCCTGATGGCCCTGAAGAGCCATCGATGCCTCCAGGTCATGCAAGGTGATATCATGTCTGCAGGATACCGTCAACAACCTAATTCTGCGCGCAAAGATGGTAAGCGCGTAGCAGGTAAGCAGGTATTCCCACCTCCCGGTTCTGGTGGTTCAGACCCTGTTATGAAGGAAAGAGATTTGAATTTCATTCCTGAATCAGTAGGTGGTAAAGAACCTCAACCAGCGGGCTCTCATATTCATGATAGAATAAGAACTGGAACAATAGTTGGTAAACCTCTTCCATTAGTTGACTCTAATGCAAAGGTGACGGGTCAAGCCTGGTACGGAGATGACGTTAGATTAGCCAATGAGTCTATTGGAAAGATTTTACGTTCCCCTCACCACTATGCCAAGATAATTTCCATTGATACTTCCAAAGTTGAAGCACTCCCTGGAGTCATTGCTGTTGCAACAGGAGCAGACTCCCCTCATAGTTTTGGGGTATTGCCAGTGACAAAAGATGAGCACGCAATGGCTATTGAGAAAGTACGCCATATGGGAGATTTAGTGGCATGTGTAAGTGCTGTAGATGAAGCAACAGCTATTGAGGCATTGGGATTATTTGAAATTGAATGGGAAATTTTAGAACCGGTGTTTGACCCTAAGAAAGGACTTGAAGATACCGATGAGCCTATTCATTGGAGAGGTAAGTATCATCTGGCAAGAACAAATGTTCAAAAAAGAGTATTCCAAGAATTTGGTGACCGTTCATTGGTAGAAAACCCCTTCTCTTCCTCTCATGGAAAATGGACTATGGCAGGAGTGCACCATGGATTTACTGAACCACATGCTGTAGTTGCTCACTGGGGCCCCAATGGCCGTCTTCAATTATACACCCCTCAACAAGTTCCACATTATACTCACAGAGCACTTTCTACAGTTCTTGATGTTCCAATGCACCAAATAAATGTCATTAGAACATTTGTTGGTGGTGGCTTTGGAGGTAAATCAGACCCCTTCCCACACGAGATGTGTGCAGCAATTTTGGCTAGAAAATCAGGTCGGCCCGTCCGAATAACCTTCGACAGAGAAGAAGTTTACTGGATAAATAGAGGGCGTCATCCGAGTAATATCGAAGTTAAGATGACAGCGGACGATGAAGGTAGAATTTCAGGCTTTGATATCGATGCATTGATCGATGGAGGAGGTTTTGCATCTTTTGGACACGTAACTTCATATTACAATGGTGTTTTGGCCACTGCTCCTTATGAGTTGGGTTCATTCCATTATACAGGAGCAAGAGTTTGGACAAATAAACCAGCATCTGGTGCCATGAGAGGTCATGGAGCAGTCAATACACGTTGTGCTGTTGAAGTCGGTCTTGATGAAATGGCGGAGCAGATGAATGTCGACCCGATAGACCTTAGATTGGCTAACCTATTACCTCCCCATAGTAGAACAATTACTGGATTTAGAATTACTTCTAATGGTATGAGGGAGGCCCTTGAAAGAGTCAGAGAAGGTTCGGATTGGGATAATAAATTCCGTAAACTTCCATTAGGCAAAGGAATCGGGATTGGTTGTGGTTTCTTCATTTCAGGTTCAGGTCTACCAATTCATTGGGATCCAAATCGATTTCCTCATGCGACTGTCCATATTCAAGTAGATATGGATGGCGGGGTAACTGTTCATACCGGTGCAGCAGATATAGGACAAGGCTCTACTACCGCAGTTGCCCAAGTTGTTTCAGAAGTTTTGGCTTTACCGATAGAAATGATTCATGTCAGAAGTCATGAAAGCGATACTTCACCAGTTGATTTGGGTTCATACTCCAGTCGTGTTACTTTCATGAATGCTAACGCAGCAATTAGAGCAGCATTAGATATCAGAGAAAAGTTACTCAATGCAGCATGGGATATTCTTGGTTATCACCCAAATACGTTAGTAATCAATGATAGAAGGATTTACTATAAACACGACCCTGCTATTGGTGTCTCTTATCTCCAAGCACTTCACAAGGCTCAAGAAGATAAAGGCGCTTTGATATCTAGCGGTTCTTATCGTTCACCTCCTATGGGTGGAGTTCACAAAGGTGCAGCAGCAGGACTTGCTCCCGCTTACTCGTTTTCATCATATGTTGCAGAAGTTGATGTAGATATTGAATTAGGTCTAATCAAGTGTACCAATGTTTGGGCTGCTCACGATTGTGGTAAAGCACTAAACCCATTAGCAGTCAAAGGACAAATAATCGGTTCTTGCCATATGGGATTAGGGCAAGTACTTTCTGAAAAGATGGTTTATGGTAGGACTGGACATTTACAAAACGCCAATCTTCTTGAATACAAGATTCCTTCAATCCACGAGATGCCCCATGTTGAACCGATTATTGTCGAATCCAGCGACCCAGAAGGGCCGTTTGGGGCAAAAGAAGCGGGAGAGGGACCTCTTCTACCAATTCTACCAGCAGTGGTAAATGCAGTTTATGATGCGATTGGAATACGATATAATGATCTTCCTTTAACCCCTGATATCGTGTTTAAAGGCGTTGAAAAGAAACGTAAAAAATTGAAATTAGAAGATGCGACAGACCTTCCTTCTCCAAGGTTTACTCATGGTCCAAAGAGTATAGAACTTCAAAAGGCTCTTGAGAAGCGTTCAAAAGAACATAAAAAGAGAGATTTAGCTAGGCAGAAAACGGAAGATACATCTCCATATGTTAATGGCGTTCTGTTCGGTTTTGATCCAAATATTCCTTTAGAAGACCAAGTTGAAGGTTGGCGTATGGCTACAGAACCAGACCCAGAACAATTAGCTGAGTTAGGTCTTGCGGGTAAGGCGTGGCTCAAGAAAGAGCAAAGGCACATGGGAGATGAGAAATAATGCTAATGCCACCATTCGTTCTTCACCATCCAAGTACTGTCAAAGAGGCATGTAATATTGCTTCTAAGTTGATTAAAGATGGTGAAGAGTTTGATTGGGTTTCAGGTGGAACAGACTTGTTGGCCAATTATAAGTGGAGAATTAATACCAAACCACATGTAATCTCTCTATCTAAAATCCCAGGTATCGATACAGTCTCTAATCTAGAAATTGGTTGTATGGCACGACTTTCAAGTTTAGAAGGGGGAAATGTTCACCCAATGATTGCTGAGGCCGCTGGAAAGGTCGCTTCATCTCTTATTCGTAAAAGTGCAACATTAGGTGGCAATCTCTGCCTTGATACCAGATGTTTTTGGTATAACCAAAGTGAAGATTGGCGTCGTTCAATCGAATGGTGTCATAAAGCAGATTGTGGTACTGGTTCAGATTGTCGTGTTATTCCAAATCAAAACACCTTGTGCGTAGCAACTTATCAAGGAGATATCGCTCCAGTTTTGATGGTTCTTGGCGCCTCTGTGCACCTAATAGGCCCAAGTGGGGAGAGAGTTATGTTATTGTCAGAATTTTATCAGTTGGATGGAATGAAGAAAAATGTACTTGAGAAAGGGGAATTTCTGCTTAAAGTATCTTTGCCGAAGGAATCACAGGACAGAGTCGGCTCTTATCAAAAATTGAGAGTAAGAGATTCATGGGATTTTCCTGAAGCGGGTGTCGCAGCATCTTGGCTTGAGGGCGATAGGAATTCAATAAGAGTAGCAACAACCGCTCTAGAATCTATTCCAAAAATTCACACCGAGGAAGTAGAACAAGTAATTGATGAAGGCTGGGATGATGATAACTCAGTAAAATCATTGGCCGCAGTGATAAGGAAAAGCGTCAAACCCGTCAATAATACCGCTCTTCCCCCGAATTACCGCCGTTCTGTGGTGCAAGTCCTAGTTAAGCGAGCCTTTTCGCAATTGAAATGAGTTGATTTGATGAGATATAAGTCTGGATTTATTGTTCTACTGTTCCTTTTGCCCTTAACCACAGCAACAGTGCAAGCTCAAGACGAATTACAGATGCCTTCTTGGGAATTAGGTTGGGATGAAGATATGGACGGGACTCATACTCTGGCATTAGAAAATGGCGATGATATTGCCGATGAACTAATAATTTTCATAGATAACCAAAGGATGTCTGAATTAAATATAGAATTATCAATCGAGTGGGATTCTAATGATATCCCAATAGATTTGGACTATCCTGAAAGTATTACTATTAGCGGATCTACAAATGAAACAATCAGTATAATGGTGAAAAATGAAAATGGATATGTGTATGAAAGATCTCCTAATAGCACCATGGTCATATCAGTAACTGCAGATGAGATTTCTTTTGAACAAAGTACCAGCACTCAAAACATTGAAGCAGATATTGCCGTTCCTGAAGTCTATGATTTAGTAGCAGGTGCAACCAGCCGAGGTGAGAAATTATATGCAGGCTCCTTTATTGAGTACGACTTTAATATTGAGAATAAGGGCAATTCAGATGATGCAGTAGATAATCCAATGGTTAGTATTAGGTCATGTCCTAATCTAGATATTGAAGGGTTTGATGAGTTGGATGGCCAAGTCATCGCAGTAGGTCAAACCTTCCAAATGAAATTTAAAGTTACAGCATCCACTGTTCACCCCGATAGAACTTGTGAAGTCACTCTTTCGCTAGATTCTTCTGGGAATCAAATTACAACCAGTGTTATTATTGAAGTAGAGGTTACAGCGGTAGATAGTACCACAGATGATTCGAGCCAGAATAATAATCAAGATTCACAATCTGATGATGAAACTACAGAGCTAACAGAATCAAGTTCACTGCCGTTCTTGTCCCTTGTAGAACTTATTACAGTGTTTTTAGCAGCCAATTTGATTTTGTTACGCCGTAAATAATAATTGTTATTTTCGGCTTTTTAAACACATTTTATGCCAATTATTGAATCCAATTTTTGGGCCTCTTGTCTTAAAAAGCGTTGTATTGGTTTGCTCATTGATGGACAAGCATTATGAGTGGAGAGAAGTTCCGCCGTTTATTGGTGTGTCTAGTTAGCGCTTAGTTAGGGAAAGGATTGGTTATGGCAGAAGAAATAAAAACCAAAATCAGTCTTGAAACATGGCTGAAAGTTGGGTTTGTATCTTCTCTTTTATTATCTGTAATTGTAATCAGTCTTGTCAGCTTTAACAAAGAAACAGTTTTCTCACCATATGAAGAAGGCTTAGAATTATCCAACTTACAATTAACCGAGATGAGAAATACACTTGGTTCAGATGGTGAAGGATATTCAGTTGCTAACACTATGTCCACCCCTATGTTGGTAAATGATTGGAAAGACCCTCATAGAACAATGCTAGTAATAGCTGCACCTGAGAAACCATTCGATGCTGCAGAAGCATCAGCAATATTTGATTTCGTCACCAACAAAGGTGGAAAAGTGATATTAGCAGCAAATTCGACAAATGCTCAATTAGTAGCTTCAGAATTTGGCGTTAAATATTTCGATGCACCAGTAGTTGACCCATTCCAATATTACGAAGTGGCAGATGAAAATGGCGAGATTTTAATGCCTGACCAAAGGAAACTTTGGGCTGCTGCAAGTATTAACAGAGATGTAACAACTATGGGCGATGAAAGGTTGATTCCTTGTTCAGAAAATAATATTGCTAATTCCCAAGTAGAAGATTGTAGAATGCCGGTTCTCTTCCATAGAGCAACTGCAATTCAAGTATTGGATGAAGATGTAGATGAAGATAGAGAGGTCATGGTTCTAGCACATGCATCAACACCGGCTTTTGTTGCAAGGTATGATATGGATGTCAATAATCGAAACAATCCAGTGCTTGGAGAAGGTAAAACTGGCCTCATTATCAGACTCGACTATCCAGTAGAAGATGTTCTAGATGAACAACCAAACAATGATTATGGCAAAGTTGATGTCACTGGTTCAATTGTTTTCGTATCAGATCACTCAGTATTAGCAAATCACCTTTGGGATGAGCAATTGGGCAGCGAAACAGGTAAGCAACAATGTACTTCACAATATTACTCATCGAATAAGTTAGGAGAATCCCATTCATGCTGGGACTCATCCGATGGCCTTTCTTCCGCATATGGTGATACAACTTGGAGAGGAAATAGCCAATACTTTGCAGCATTAATTTATGATATGATGGAATTTGATAACAAGGAGATTTCCACAACAGTCACTAGATTCCCTTCAGAATTCAACTTGGTATTTGATGAGAGCAGACACGTTTCAAGCGCTCTTTCATCTCCATTCACTGAAGCGATTGGCGCTATAGTTCTGTTAACTAGTGACAATGTACTAAAGTGGCTTATTATTCTAAATCTATTCGCACTATTAGCGATTGCAATTATGGTTGTCCCAGAAAAAGAGAACTGGCGCCATGTATTTGATTTAACACGTTTTAGAGAGCGACCTAAGAAAATTGATTCTTCACAGTATCAACTTAGAGTCAAAGAAGCGTTTTTATCTAAGGTCCGTCAATTTAACGACCTGACTAGAGATGAATTTGTTAGAAAAACCCCAGCGGAAATAATGCACATGGTGCGTGACCCGCGACTTGTCGAACTAATCAGTTCGAACCGTTCCTACTCCAACGAAGAATTGAGGGAAATAATCCCGCAGATTAGACGTTGGGGTAATTGAAAAAAATAGGAGGAAAAAGACATGCAACCAGCCCCCCCACCCCAGCCCGCGCCAGCGCAACCAGGAATGCCAGCAGCACCAATGCCAGCAGCACCAATGCCAGCAGCACCAA
>CEOP01020096.1_pt1 | contig 10756 bp, 10 predicted proteins | sample 361301 | NCBI WGS metagenome assembly CEOP01 (sample SAMEA2619548, study PRJEB7988) | marine metagenome | biome: marine biome (ENVO:00000447); feature: deep chlorophyll maximum layer (ENVO:xxxxxxxx); material: "saline water (ENVO:00002010), including plankton (ENVO:xxxxxxxx)" | depth 55 m
CCAATGTAATATTTGATCATATATCATATAACCAAGAATACTAATAAGAAAAATACCAATACCGGACCAAGTAGCATATACAATAGCAATCGGTATACTTTTAAGTGCGAATGTAAGTAAGTAAAATGCTAAAATATATGCCACAGTCAAACCTAGTACCGGCAAAGGCTTTGTGAAATTATCTGAAAGAGGTAAAAGCATTGTGCCAATAACCTCACATAAAATTGCAGCTATTAAAAATAAATAAGGCATGTTAAATATTTATAATATTAGAATAAGATTTTAAATCGCAATTTAAAATCAATTCATTGGTGCATTTTTCCATTGTTAAATCTACAAATGATCTTAAACGAATAATTATATCGATTATTCAATAATAATTTGTTTTAATTAAATTAATCAAAATAAAAACAGGAGTTAATTATGAATTCATTTACAAAAGGTATCATTACAGGTGCAGCTATGCTGATTGCATTTTTAGTCTTGTCAGCGTCAAATACAAATAATGCTTCCAACGGGCGGTATACATTTGATTATCGTGCAAATGACAAGGCCGAAGTATCTTATATCTTTGATACAAAAAATGGAGTTGGATATAAAAGGATATGGGCCAGTGATAAGGATATAAAATACCAGTCATTTTCTTATCAGGATTTTGCAAAAAATTGGAAAAAAAAGCAGGAAGAATTCAAAAAACAGTTTAATAAAAAATTGAAAAAGAGAAAATAGTTATAGCTCAAGCACATTCATTGCAGTATCACTATGTAAATAATATAATTGAATTAGCTGTAAAAAAACTATTTCTATATTTTCATAGCAGCAGTTGTTAGTCAATCGTTAATTCATCTGCGATGGGCAATATTGTAGAACTTTTTCGTTTTTGCTTGTTCTCATACTCTTTTATAAGAATTATGTATAGTATTACACCTACTATATAAAGGAATGCTGTAATAAGAAAAATTTCATAATATTTATAATTGAGTAATCGTAACCACTCGAATATTTTTGCACTAATAAACCATGATGCGCTCCACAAACTGGAGCTTAATGCACTTATTAGTTCCTGATTTTTTTTCCCGACATAATTCATCATTAATTCATTAGATGATGGATGTGCCATGTGCATCAAGGGTTGTCGAAAAATATAAGCAAAAACAGCTATTATCATTGCATATGTATAACTTGAATAGATTTCTGTTAATGACATGATAATAAGACATGCTATTGAAAAAGTTTGAACAAGTACAATCGTCATCCAGTAACCATATTTTTTCCTTAGTGTTGGCACTAACAAAGATGAAATAAAAACAAGTATTGCTGTAAAACTGCTTAAGAGGCTAAAAGTACTAGATGTGAAGCCAAAAATAGAATTAAAAAATAAATTAACAAAGGGTATTGTCAGTCCCGCACCAATTGAGATTAGTATTAATGGGGAGATCGCTTTAAAAATAATTTTCCAATCATACGTTCTATGTAAGGAAAATATATCATTTCTTGTTTTATCTTTTTGATGCGAATCTTCATTTATTTTATTAGCAAAAATAAATGAAAACATTCCAATTAATGTTATAACCCAAAGAATACTATACTCATTAAACGTTATTAAATGATTCATAAATTTTAATTTAGAAGCTTGACCTAGTACTGTAATTAAAAAACCGGAAATAATGGTAGATAGAGACCATGTCGCAGCGCTTAGTGACAAAGCCTCCGTACTATTATCGTCTGTGGTATTCCTAATAATGAATGGTAACGAACATACCCTCATTAGCATCATACCAATTCCCCACAATAAAAAAGACAACTGAATTAATGGGGTGATGGAAAAATGAATAGATTCAATAATCAGAATACTTGTAAATGGCACTATCAATGCCGAGACTTGAAAAAAGGGCTTAAGTTTTTTTCCGCGTATATATATTCCCAAAGGCAATGCAAAAGCCAATGCGCCTATAAACCTCAATGAATTGAAAGATGCTATCTCAGGGTCTGAGAAGCCTTTCTTTCTTAGAAAGATATTTAGAATCAGAATAAAAGCAACATGAATTAAGCTAAGACTAAATTCAAGTAAAAATAATAAATGTATATTCCTGGGGAGGTTTGTATAACTACGTAAAATACTTAATAACATCTATTATTTAGAAAAATTAAATTATGTACGTTTATTAATAATCACAGTGAGGAGTCTGCCATGATTATTCTACCAAGGAATTATTTCCCCGTGTCTTAAAAACTTTCCATTAGGAAAATTATCGCTTAATACAAAATCAATTATCATAGTTGTACTTTCTTCGACGGTAAGTGTAGCATTAGAACCACCCATATCCGTCTGAACCCATCCCGGACAAATAGCGTTTATATTAATTTTCTTATCCAAAAGTTCATTAGATAAAACTTTTGTTAATCCATTAAGAGCAACTTTTGATAGCCTATATGAAATATTTCCCCCATCCATATCTTGGAGTTGCCCCATGCCACTAGAAATATTAATTATTCGTGATCTAAAAGGCATTAGAGGGACCACTTCTCTGCATACTCTTAATACACCTAGAGTATTAACATTAAATGTCTTTAGGATTGAATTTTCATCCGTTTCAATAGCGGGAATACTATTACCAAGTCCTGGAATTAAAATACCAGCATTATTAATTAAAATATCTATCGAAGAGGCAATCTTTTTAAGTTTCTCCATTCCTTGATTCACACTATCATTCGAACTCACATCCATTATTATATATTTAGCTGATGAATTTGTTAAATCAGTCAAAATAGTTTCACCTTTTTCTCTATCTCTAACAGAAAAAAAAACATTGTGGTCATTAGAGAGCGATTTAACTAATCCTCTACCTATGCCACGGTTTCCTCCAGTAATGAAAATATTCTTCTCTTTATTCAAAACAACTCCTAAAAGGTAACTTAAATAAAAATTTTCGAAAAATTCTAATTTTGAATTATTCTATGTTATTAATTTATGAATGATTTATTTGTACTATTTATAATCAATTCATTTATTTATGATAGAGATATATTATCACCCAATATATACTTCCGGAATATCTAAATCTTCAAATTTCCCTCGAGATCGTTATCAGCTCATCTATGAGTCACTATCAATTGATAAATATTTAGATAACGTTAAATTTATTACATCAGAAAAAATAAAAATAGAACACCTATATCGGGCTCACGAAAAAGAGTACGTAAACAATTTTTTGAATGACAAACTATCAAAAAGTCAAAAAAGAAAAATAGGACTAAGACCATGGACTTCAAAAATTGTAGACAGAACGCTTTTTATCACAGGCGGTAGCTTACAAGCATTACAATCAACAATAAAAAATGGAATATCAGCTAACTTAGCAGGTGGCACTCACCATGCGCATTATAATTTTGGAGCTGGTTACTGCATATTTAATGATCTTGCAGTTTGTGCATATTATTGCAAAACCTATTATAAAAATTATCAAAATATATTAATCATTGACCTTGATGTACACCAAGGTGATGGTACAGCATCTATATTAAGAAAAGAAAACAATGTATTTACGTTTTCAATGCATTGCAAAACAAATTTTCCTCTTAAAAAGAAGAAAAGTGACTTAGACATTTCATTGGAAAAAGGGATAAATGACGATAGATATCTAGATATTCTGTCCTCAAATTTAAAATTATTAGAAAAAGTAAAAACTGATATCGTTTTTTTTCAAGCAGGAGTTGATGGTTTAGATACAGATGCGCTTGGTCATATGAAATTATCACACCAAGGTTTAAAAAAAAGAAATGAAATGGTTTTAGAATTCTGTAAGAACAATAACTATCCAATTCTTGTTTTTATGGGAGGCGGATATTCTAAGCCAATTGATGATACGGTCAGGGCATTCAAACAATTATTTTTACAATGCAGTATATATAATTAGTAATAAAGGTGTTCAGATAAACGTAACTATTGAGATTAGCTTCGTGTTGTTGAAGCTAATCTCAATATTCATGACTATAGTACAACCAATAGGACTAAACCTTTTTAAACTTATTGTTTCGTATCCATTTTAGCTCCTGCCCAAATAGCTAGACCAAATGCTGTTTTATTAACAAAGTCAGCAATATTGTATATAATATTTACAGTGTCTGGATTTGAACCTCCACCTAAATATCCAATGAAATAACCGATTGGATAAATAGCCCATCCAACCGTAACGATTAGCCTTAATGTATTAAAAGCAAACTGACCACCTATATTCCTACTATTTGAGTTTAACTGAGATGCCTCGCCACTGAAAATCTCATATAGTATATAAATCCAACCGGCCATCCCAAAAATGAATCCAATCGTAACATTAATCAACCCGGCTTCGCCTAGAAAACCAAAAACTAACATTACTAAGGATGCTCCAAGTAATCTCCAAAATAACATGATTGATACTGCTGTAACAGCAGCTAAAATCAGATAAAATTCAACAATTTGTAATGGTACTGTTATTAACCAATCTATGTATCTAAAGACTGTTGTGACATCTCCCTGTAAATGAGCTTCTCGCATATATAAATAATGCCAAAACGCAGTGCCAGTGACTAAGCCAGCCACAGTCATAGATGTCTTCCATTTCGTAGGCACATCTGACCTTTCAACGAAGAAAAAGACTGTTGATGCTAACATTATAGCTGTAGCTAGCCAAAATGTCATCCCAACATAATCATTCTCTAGTAGTAGTGTAATTGAAGAAAACATAAATAACTCCTTTTTTATTCTATTAAACGCTCAAAACGTTCATAACATTAAATTAGGCTAGGCTATTTAGTCAAATATTTTTTATAAATTTGAATAATTAGTCTTACAATAAATAAATTCTTATGATGGTTAATATTCAAATTAGAGGCGAACTATATTTTTTATCGCTATACAGAATATCAACAAAACAACTTGAAGATATTTCATATAACAATTACAATATTAGCATGCAGCTCTATAATAATCACACAGGTATAGAAGAAATTAAATATGACCATATTTATAATATCAGCATGCCAGTCTTATCACAGGATACTCAAATTCAGGTAACCTCATTCGACAATAGCAATTACTATGATGAAGGGCATACTTTTCTAAGGGAAACATTAGAAATAATAAATATAAGAGATAGCGAATTCTCTTTAAACATTGATAACGACTCATCGGATTTTATCTTAGTGACGATAAATCATGGATACGGAACTGCTTTCGAAACTGAAATTATGGATCTCGATTATTCTAATTTTCAAATTCAAAACTTTACATCTCTAGCTTCAATTATACCATGGAATGATAAAAAAATAATTCACAACATTAAATTAAACCATTTGCCTTTGAATGATTTAAATCGAAAAAAATACGGTATTATGAAAACTGAAAGTAGAGTAATTAAGACAAAATATTTAAGTGAACTGCTCCTGAATAATTTTCTTAAAAATTTTGAGGATGTTCATTCTGATAGTTTTATGATTAGTGATTAAACTTATTATGCTATCTAGAGAGTTTTTAATTGATAGAGGGTATTGTTGTGGTCTTAAGTGCTGTATGTGTCCATACATCCCAAAACATATGAAAAATAATAAAAAATTAGAACGTCTAAATACATTAAAAAAATGAGTACGTAATTAGTGGTCATACTATCTTTTATTTATCTACCTCCTACATAACCTATAGTTTTAGATTGTTATATATTATCGTTAAAATATAAATATTCTTAGCCTGAGCCACCACCTCCGCCACCACCAGCACCGCCTCCGCCACCACCAGCACCACCATCACCACCAAAGCCAGTCCCTAAACCCATACTAGCGTCAACCATACTTGTGAATTCATTTATATTGTCATTTGAGAACCAGAAAAAATCATCACTAGAATAATTAAAACCTTTTAATAACTGTTTTATATGATGATTATCTAGACCAACCGCTACACCATATTGCAAAAGTATATTATTATCTATTTTATAATTTTTGAAATTTTTCTTAGAACGTATTTTTTTACCAAAATCATCCCATTTTTTCTTTAATAAGCGACAATTATAAGACATCTTTTTTATTCCAAAAGCGCCAATCAGTCCGACAATAAAAAACAAAACTCCTGACATAATTGACAATGCAGGATTATATTTTAAAAAATACATAGTGATAGAAAACATTAAGAAATGAATAATAAAATATTTTATAGCAATATTTTTCGGAGGTTTTTCTATCCAAGCATTATTAGAAATATGTTGATCAATTAACTTTTTCCATCCGCTCATAAAAGAATTGGATGCACCAATTTTTTGAAAAATCTCATCAAGATAATAGGAGCCATTTTTAATTTCTAAAATAATAAATTTTGCTAAAAGCATATCCCATTCATCTAATAAATCAACTTTAGAAACGTCAGCCATTTGTACTATAATCTTTTTTTCTGAAATGTCCTTTTTTCTAAAAAATGATTTTTTAAATATCTCTTTTTCTTGAATAGTGAAATAATTTTGATTTGATAATTTAAATAAAGTAGCGAGAATAGATACTCCAGCTATTTTTTGATAGGTAACAAAATAACTTACAATTGCAGGATGGTGTTCAGAAGGCAATCTAAACTGATTATCTAGTTCAAAATCGGAAATTTTATATTCTTTACCATAATCAATGAACATAAAAATAAAATAGGTGACAGTTATGATAAAAAAAAGCACTACTGTTGCGATACCATATTCTGAACCAACCTGGTTATTTTTTATTTTCTCTAATTCATGTTTTTTAGTAAATGATGAGTCATTAACTATTGGATTATTTAGATAATCTGTTGGGAAAATAGTATTGACTCTAATATTTCTTTTTTTAGGTACAATACCCAAGCTTAAAGTAATTGTTTTTCCATCAATATTGGATTTAATACGTTCATCAGATAGCCCCGTTAACCTGAACCATATATCATCAATCAATAATTTATTTTCAAAATTTTGTTTAATTATCAAATTTCTTGTTTTTACGTCCCATTCATTTCCTAAATAAGTCCAATGAAATTGTGTTTCGTCAACACCAATCCTAAGTGCCCCCTTTAGCTTGTAAAATATAGTAAACTCTTTTTGTGTGTCTTTCGCATAATGAAACCATTTAATCCGGATTGATTTTTTCCTATCCTGAATTTGATATGTATTTGGTTCAGAATTATTTGAATTCAAATATTCGATATCACCATCGAATACCCTTATATCATAAATCTCTTTAAATAATTTCTTTTTAATTTTTAAATATGTATAGTTATAGCTTCCTTCATAGTTAAATACCCTTTTCTCTGATATGGAAACAGTACCATCTTGATGGATAACTGCTGAAACCTGCAAACTATCTATTGTATTAGATCTTGCCTGTAATAAAGAAATAAATATAAATAAATAAAAAATGTTATTCGTAATCAGTTTTTTAATCATTCAAACGCTATATAATCAATAAGCAAACTAAATTCTTCATTAACTTTATTCCCAATTAATATTCCAAACTCTACAATCGAGTCACTATTAAAATTTCTCATTCTTAATTTTCTACCGCGAAATTGTGGTTCCATATTGTATAAAGGTATTTTTATCTCTTGCCATTCATCTTTAGCGTAAAACTTATGAACATAAACATGTCTATCGTAATAGTCTGACCTTATCCTAAATTGGTAATATTTATTGTCACCATGTACACTAAGAATAATATATTGAAATTCTTTTATGTTCTTTACTTTTTTACTTAATCGAATAGAACTAAAACCGCCATAATTTTCTAATGAAACGTATCCTTTGTAAATGCCATTCCCACTATTATCAATATTTATATCTCCAAGTGATAAACCTCCCATCACTCCATCGTCAACAATAATCCAATCCCTTATATCTTTCTTTTTATTAAAATCATAAATAATTCGAGAATATGCATTATCTATGACAACCGAATAAAAAAATAATATAATTAATATTTTTTTCATTATTTATTTTTTTTGATTTCAACTCTAATTGCTAAATGATCTGAATATCCGCCTAAAAGTTTATCACCAGCCCAAAAACGAAAAGGATAGTGTTTATATTTTCCTTCTTGTTGTCGGTATTTAGGAAAGTCTAAAATAAATGTAGAGCTAGGGACTATATATAAAGCTTTTTCATCAAGTAAATTATCATTTACAATAATTTGATCATAAAAATAATCTTCACCTCTGTAAACATAGGTACCTTTTTTCGGTATTTTAATCATTGGTTTCATCAGACTATATAATCCAACACTACTTAAAAGTTCTATATTTTTGTCATCAGGATTTTCATTAAAATCCCCTAATAAAATAATTTCAGCATCTTGGTCTTCCTCCTTTATCATTGAAATTTCATTTATTAAAAGATTTGCTGTAGACATTCGTTTTGGTATGGCTCTTTCTTTTCCACCATAATTAGACGGCCAGTGATTAATAAATAAATGTAATAACTCCCTATCATATAGACCTTTTACATAAAGTATGTCCCTTGTTCTATCTCCTTTTTTTATAATATTTTTTATTGGCCTACTCTCAATAATTGAAAATTGATTTTCATCATACATTAATGCATTATCAATTCCTCTTTCATCAGGAGAATCATAATGTATGATTTTATAATTTCTCTCTTTGTAAGCTTCATTAAGATCTTCCAATACTTTAATATTTTCAACCTCACATAATCCCAAAACATCTACGTTGAGATCGAATAGAACTTTAGCAGAATTATTTATTTTTAAATCATATACTTCTTGTGTCACATTTTTTCGACCATTCAATGAAAATTCTTCATCTCTTTTATTTGGATCATCAATTAGGTCAAATAAATTTTCAATATTCCAAAATCCAACTGATAGTGGCTTTTTTATTTCTGTGCTGCTACACCCTAAAAACCATATTAATAAAAATAAATACTTCATCATACTCATGATATTCAAAATCTATCTTATCTAATCTTAATGTTTTTAAAAATTATACTATTTGATAGTACATGTATAGAAAACAATTACTAATTATTTGATTATGGTTATGTCAAGAGACATAAATATAATTAAAGATATAAAGGTAAAAACTGATAAAAACCCATGATAACGTTTTGATTTAGTTATCGCACCATAAATTGAAAGAAATGTGAGAAGAAAAGGCATTATTGTGAAAGGAGAAAATATGGCCTTAAAAAATATAAAATGATTTATTAATATGATCGAGGCAAAATTATATGCGGTAATGATAAAAAATATTCTGTGGACCAAAAAAAAATGTTTCTCTAGATCAATTCCACCTGTATCAGGAGCTTTCGGAAGGACCAATGTTGTCATCAAATAGATACCGCTAAGATTAATTACCACAAGAAAAAATGATGGATAAGTCCACATTTCAAGATCATTTAATGGCCACATCCCCCACCAAGTAAAAATCCCCCAGATAAAGACTGTCACCATCCAAAGACTATTTACCCAGTATGTTTTTACTCGCTGATGTACCTCTATTAATTCAGAGGCAGCGCTTAATAGATGAGAAATAGCCAAGCCTACTATTACTGAAAATAAAACTGCTACAAATTCAAATGCTGACATTATTAAATCTACAAAAATTGTTTTTTAGATATGTAAATAGCACGAGTTAATTATTTCAATAACACCATTTTTTTAGTTTGCCTAAGATTACCTACTTGAATTGCGTAAATATATAAACCTGCAGATACATGTTCATTTTTATCATTCGTGGCATCCCAAAGAATTGATTTAGAACCTGAACTTTCTCTGTTATTTATAAGTGTTTTAACCAGTCTCCCCTTCATATCATAGACAGCGATGTTAACAAAATCATCATTTGGCAAATCATATCTAATTGATGTAATAGGATTAAAAGGATTAGGATAATTTTGATGCAGACTAATTTCTAGAGGGCAATAAGAATCTTCAGTATTTAAAACACCTTGACCTGCTATTTCTATATGAAAGATAGTAGTATCCCCAATTATACAATATTCCGGCTGATTTTCGCAATTTAGCGCCTCTGAATAAGCGATAAATGTAACTAACGTATCAGAAATAATACTAGAGTCAGCAGTAATTTCAAAGGTAACAACATTACAGCTATTAGCATCCATACCGTAGAACCAAAAATAGTTATTTGATATTGCTACAATAGTTGTATCTGCTTCTAGTACAACACCAGGGTAGAACATGTGACCGACTGATGAATTATTACAAAATTCCATTTCGAGAGATAATGATTCACCTGGATTCCATTCATCATCGCTACCATCTACTTGAATAATTGGCTCACTAATCGAAAAGTCCCAACTATTATTTTGCTCTTCACAACCAATGCCGAGCGCACCCATATTACTACTATTTTGACCGACAGATATACAGGGGGAATTTGTAGCTAGTGTATAGTCACCGTTAAAAAGATTACAGAATAGTGGATCAATACTAATATTACCTATGCCATCTAAGCTATTTTCTACATTAGAGTAGGATATGCTTATTGTATCTGCTAAAGCGTTATCGACCATAATAGAATCATTAAACCAATATATCGAGTTAGATAGAATCATATTAGAGCCATCTCTTAAAAAGATCCCCGTATTGTGATTATTTGCTATTGTGCAACCATCTAATAAAATATTTGACCCATTTATTTCAATTGCGCCATATCCATCATAGGTCAATATGGGATTGTCAATGTTTTCTGATAATTGATAGTTCTCAGCTATTAGGGTATTATTGATAGTAACCTGTT
>CEOP01231987.1_pt1 | contig 10756 bp, 10 predicted proteins | sample 361301 | NCBI WGS metagenome assembly CEOP01 (sample SAMEA2619548, study PRJEB7988) | marine metagenome | biome: marine biome (ENVO:00000447); feature: deep chlorophyll maximum layer (ENVO:xxxxxxxx); material: "saline water (ENVO:00002010), including plankton (ENVO:xxxxxxxx)" | depth 55 m
AGAATTTCTGGTTCCCATTCACGTGATCGTTCGGCAGCGCCCGCGAATCCTCCTATCTTCCACCATCTCCAATACCAATTGAGGTAATCACCTTCAGGATCTGGTTCTGGTTCAAGTAAATAACTTGCTTTATACCCTGGAATAGTTTCAGGTTTAAAAACCGGAACAGTTACCAACCCAATACTTTTCACACATGTTGGAAACTTTGAAGCCAGTTCAATAGCTTCACAAGATCCGGTATGAGCCCCTAGAACATGAAAAGATTTTATGCCTAACTTTTCAAGCGCCTCTATTGTAGTTTCGGCATATTGCTCAAGAGTCAATTGATGAGAAGGATGATCTGAAAATCCTGAACCAAGCCGGTCAGGGGAAATTGAAGCAAACTCAGGAGCTAGTAATTCCGCAAAATCACGATACATCCGACCTGACGAAAGACTCATGTGTAGTAATACCACAGGTGTATCATTTTCACCATGCATCCACAGATGCACAGAACCAAATTTTGTTTTTACTAATTGACGATGCTCGCCATTATAAATTTGAACCAAAATAACCTCAAAAGACTCTCTCAGAAACTCCTTAATTCTTTTTTAAAAAAATTCTTAACTTAGTAGAGACACAAATTGACCGAAATATCTTATCTAAATAACGTAGTAGTATGAGTCGAAAGTACGCAAATACAGAATTAGGTCAAATCCATTATCAGGACCTGGGACATGGTGAGCCCATTGTTCTTTTGCACCAAACAGCTAGCAGTTCAGTAATGTATGAACGTTCTTTCCCCTATCTAACAGAATCAAACAGAATTATCGCAATTGATACTCCAGGATTTGGAATGTCAGATTCTCCCCCCGATTCAACACAAATAATTGAATTCTATTCAAACGCCGTTTCCTTAGTTCTTGATGATGCAGGTATAGAAAAAGCTCACGTCGTGGGTTTTCATACGGGTGCCACTACAGCGATAGATTTTTCAACACGTTTTAAGAAAAGAATTAAGTCTTTAACCATTTTTTGTGTACTGGCATTAACTGCAGATGAACAAGAGGAGTGGTTGCAGCGAGACGATCTTTCCGAAAGATGGCACCCAGATGGTGAAGGATTGTTTATAGAAAAAAATATTCTAGATTATGTTGCTTGGTTCGCAACAGCAAACGATGGAGAAACTTATCTTCGTGAGATTATTGCAAAACTTCAAGCCGGACCTAATTATTGGTGGGCGTATGAAGGAGTAATCAGGTACGACCACTACAACAAATACCAAGAAATTGAATGCCCAACACTTGTGCTGAATGCTGAGAACGAAGTCCTCTATGACTACACACTAAGAACTCATGAAGCTATTCCTAACAGTCTTTACAAAGTGATACCTTGCCCCCCTGCTGATACTCGTGGTTGGACAGCAGTCGTAGCTGAATACCCAGAAGATTTTGCAGAAGCTATCCAGGATTTTACGCAAACGGTAACTGAAAGTATTTAATATGGAGTTTGTCACTGCTATAGAAAGTTACTTTGAAAATATTTTAAGCAATAAGAAGCCAGGCGTTGCAAAAGAAATTCTTACGTCAGACATAAAATGCGTTTTACCAACAGGTGATGTCTCGGTTGGAATTGAACCAATACTGGAGGCTGTTAAAGGGGCATCTTCTGCATTCCCACATCGAGGAATTAGTTTGGACAAAATAATTGTTCAAGATACGACTGCAGCGGTTGTTTATACATTAGCAATGAAACATATAGGCGATTACGGTGATTACAAAGCAACGGGAAAAACTGTAACAATAACTGGTGTAGATATTTTTGAATTTGATGGTAAAAAAATCTCGAGCATTAGTGTTTTTTACAATCCAGAAATAGTTTTACAACAAATTTCTTGATTACGCTTGTGCTTCTTCTATTTCATTTGTAGACATGCCTAATAAAGATCTAAAAATCTCATCGTTATGTTCACCTAGATTAGGACCTTCCCATTTTATCTCTCCTGGAGTTTCCGAAAGTTGTGGTGTCACGTTTGGCATTTTTATCGAACCGAATTTTTCACTGTGTACCTCAGCTATAGAATTTCGTTCTAAAAAATGGGGATCTTCAAGCATTTCTGGTGCTCTGTAAATTTTTCCAACTGGCACAGCATGTTTTTCAAGAATTTCTAAAAGTTCCTCACTCTCAATTTTTGAACTCCAATCACTAATGATGGAGTCCAGTATTTCTTGATTCTCACCCCTCGAACCATGGGTGCAAAATCTTTCATCTTTGGCCATGTTTTTTTGCCCCATAGCTTCTGCGAGGCGAGTAAAAACAGTGTCTTGATTGGCAGCAATTAAAATCATCTTTCCATCAAGTGTGGGATACACATTAGAAGGTGCAATATTTGGAAGGATAGATCCAGTTCGTTCTCTTATAAACCCGGTTAACTGATATTCAGTTACCAGGGATTCGGTATACGCAAGAACTGATTCAAAAATTGAAGCATCAACTTCTTGCCCTTTGCCCGACCTGTCTCGCTCACGTAAAGCTACAAGACAACCCAACGCAGCTAAAGTTCCAGCCATACTGTCACCAATACTTATACCCATTCTGCTAGGTGGTGAGTCTGGGTCTCCAACTATATATCTAAGACCACCCATGGCTTCACCAATTGATCCATACCCAGGTCTTTTCGAATAGGGACCATATTGACCAAATCCGCTTACATGAACAAAAATAATTTTTTGATTTATTTTAGAAATATCTTCAAAACCGATGTTCCAACTAGCAAGGGTTCCTGGTCGAAAGTTTTCAACCACGACATCAGATTCTCTGCATAATTCTTGAATTACTTTTTGCCCCGCGGGTGTACGCAAATTTAGTGTGATGGATTTTTTATTTCTTGCGACCATAGGCCACCACAATGACTGCCCATCTGATTTTTCTCTGCCCCATTCACGCATAGGGTCGCCAACATCTGGTTGCTCAACTTTAATTACTTCGGCACCAAAATCACCCAAGAGTTGAGCACAAAATGGTCCAGCTAATAACTGTCCCATTTCGATTATTCTTACTCCTTCTAACGGAAGCCTTTTTTCCTCCATGGTTTCTTTTTTCATTATGTATACGGCCTTTAGCTACAGATTAATTTTCATCCCCAGGAACGATCCCAGTTGGTAGAGACTCAATATGATTAGCTACATCTTCGGGTTTTGCTAACCAAATATCATCACGGTGTTTAGCAATATGGCTTAAAGCTTCCCTGAGAGGTCCTATTCTGAATGGTTGACCGACAAGAAAAGTGTGAAGAGATACAGAATAAACTAATGGAGCACTCTGAGATTGACTCAACATCTCATCAAATTGATCAATCATCATCTCCGCAAATTGTCTACCTGTATTATGTCTGCGAACAAATACTCCAACATCGTTCATTTCAACTGGATATGGGATGTTAAGTATCTTGCCTTTTCTTGTTTTAATCCATATAGGTTGATCATCGCAGGGCCATTGTAACGTATATCGATAACCAGCTTCTTGCAAAAGGTCACTAGTAACGGCAGATTCAGCAATGTATGGACCCATCCAGCCTGAAGGTTGTCGTCCCCAATGCTTAGAAACTAGTTCTGTTGCTTCGTTTATTAAACGAGCCTCATCTTCTTCCCACATGCCATCAGTACGCTCCGAATTCGTTCTTCCATGAGCTATTATTTCATCATTTCGTTCAATAATTTTTTCTATGATGTCAGGGTAAAGCGGCATCACAGCAGAATTAACGTTATGAGACCAGGGAATATCTAGGTCATCAAATATTTCAAATAACCTCCAAATGCCAATACGATTACCGTAATCACGCCATGCGTAGCTACGGTGATCCGCTGGAGCGCTTACCGCCGAATCATTCAGTCCAATTCCTGCTTTAAAGGCAAAATGTTCAACATTATTGGAGATACATACTGCGAGTCTGGTTCCATTAGGCCATTCATAAGTGGGTCTTTGATTTATTGGAACATACTCATAACGATTATTTTCTGGCATTAACATTATTTACCTCGTAAATTGAAATTTTTGAAAACTCAACCTTCTAATTGAATCGTGACCGCATTCGAATCAAAATAACCACGACCACGATCAACTTTTCCATCAGTGATGTGTAAAACATCACATGAGTGCAAAGCGACTTTCTTGTTGGTGGGAGGCTTACCCATAAAAGAACCATCGTTTGTACCGTAAACAGTAAACTCAACTACAACCCAACCATCATTGGATTCGATCACGTTAGTTATTTCGACATGACCATCTGAAAAACCCTCTAACCATTCACCGTACTGCCCTATCATCTCATCTGGGCCTTTATATACTTTGCCAGCAGCTACATCGGTGAATTCTAAATGATCATGCACCCAAATAGCTGCAGACTCAAAATCACGAGTATTGAATGCTTCATACGTTTTGGTCGCTATTTCACCGTTAGTTAATTCAGTCATAAAATTACCTTTCTAATTTTCTCTTTCCACATAATGTGGTTCAGAGTTTGGATATAAATCATACTCAGGGCAGTCTTCCCAATCTGAGTGTTTGGGGGCTTCTAACCACGAAGTGCCATCGTGAAATGTTCTTCTTATCTCAGTTCCTATTTCATTTCCTTCGCTATCGAATAGGTCATTGAACTCCGCACCCATAGGGGCATCACAATGAAGCATTAATAAACTTCCTTTTGCAGTCAACAAAGGGCCATGAGCTAAACCAGGAGGATTGGCTAAAAATGAACCTGCTGCATGCATACCTCTTTCAGGCATCATCAAATCGCCTGCCAACCAGACCATCTCTTCCCAACAATCCCAATGAACCTCTTGTCTTGGTTCACCAAAGCCAGGAGCCATATGAATAAAGCGCAACATGCCACCCGGGCCACCGTGGTGAAGACCCTCTGTAGGATCAGGCCAGCGTAAAGATTTGTGCATTATTCCATGACGCAACCCTGGCATCTCAGTGAGAATCCAATCAACTTCCCAAACTTTTGCCACATATATTTGATTGTCGTAGTAATAATCTTTCACCCACTTACTATCCCAAAATGCATAGCCCTTAAACCCTCTTGTGGTAGTGAGTTCTGCAGCCCCACAATCTTGTGGAACAGCCACATACCCACCTGCTCCTACCGTTTGACCATTTACTGTTAAATCACCCTCAAGTAAAAAGAGTTCAAGAGTACCTTCATCTGCTTGTTCAATGTGGCTCCAACCTGCGGGTGCTTGAACCATATAAGTGCCTTGTCCATCTTCTTTTCTCTCAGACATAACCCGCACATCAAGATCATGAAACAACTTTGCTGAGTTGTTTTCATTTCCTTTTTCCCAATCCAATTGCCAAACGTCGAAAAATTGCGGATTATCTCTATCTCTTAAATCTTTTACAGACATACTTTCTCCTTTTATTTTTTAATAATTACCCAACAAACTAATTTTCAAAACTTTTAATGATTGCCGCCATCTACTATCAGAACTCCTGAAGTCATATAGGAAGAATCATCTGAGACAAGGAACAATATTGGTTTCGCCATTTCCTCTGGGATAGCTTGACGCTCTAAAGGAACTGAATTAGCAATCATTTCTTCTTGTGCTTCCCTTCCTCCCATTGCCTCGATAACGGGTGCATTAAAAGGAGTATCAGTCCAGCCTGGAGAGAGAGCATTAACCCTAATTGAAGGGGCTAGCTCTACAGCAAGTGCACGTGAAAAAGCTGAGACAGCACCTTTGGTACCGCAATATCCTGTGACCCCGGCATTCCCTCTTAATGCAGCCCCAGAGGACATGAAGACGATCGAACCGCCTCCTGCAGCTTGAATCATTGGAACAGAATATTTCGCCAAAAGAAAACACGATTTTGCATTCACGGCAAACATGCTGTCCCACTGCTCCTCAGTCATTTCAAGCAAGTCACCCATATGCATCAATCCAACCGTGTTAACAAGAATGTCAAGTCCATTAATTTTTTCATCAACTTCACTAAGTAAGGCCTTTACATCCTCACTATTTGACAAATCGCAGTGAACGTAATGAGCAGTACCACCATTCTCATTTATACCTTGAACCAATTCGTTTCCATTTTGATCGTTTATGTCTGCGACCACTACAGATGCGCCTTCTTCTGAAAATAATTTTGCCGTGGCAGCACCAATTCCAGTTGAACCTCCAGCAATTAGAGCCCTTTTATTTGCAAGTTTCATTTATTACTCCTCCTCAGTTTTCATAAAATATTCAATTACTGCTGCCGCAACACTTTCATCTAAATCCACTGGCCCTCCGGATACACCTATTGCCCCAATTATCTCTCCTGAAGATGTTTCGAGTGGTATACCACCAGCAAAAAGAACCAACCGTGAATCTGTTCCTTCAATTCCATATATTGGGCTACCAGGGGTAGAAATCGAACCCACAACATCAGTAGGCATATTGAAAGACTTAGCCGTAAATGCTTTTTTCATTGCTAAATCAATCGAAATCTGAGCTGCACCGTCCTGTCTTCCGAAGGCAACTAGATCACGAGCTGCATCAATCACCGCAATGCTCATAGGGCAACCCAATTCATCACCTTTCGCAAAACCTGCATTAATTAGTTCTTTTGCTTTTTCAAAAGAAATATTTTTCATCTCTCCTCCATTCGAAAGTAAATTTATTATTCCACACAAAAAACAAATCCTTAAAAATCACATCACTCACAGTGACCTTTATGACCTGGCAAATCAATCGAGGGATTGCGTTTAAAAAACCCAGTAGGTTCAAATTTAAATCCAACACAATGAACTGGCATTACAGGCCAATCTTCAGGCCTTGCCACATGCGAGACTCCAAAGGTATGCCAAACCACAATGTCTGTATCTTCAACAGAGCGATTTTCTTCTGTCCATAAAGGAAGACCATCACTACCTTCTCTTTGGTTGGGGTACTCTCCACCAGCATGTAATTCTTCTTCAGAAAAGGGAGTTACCCAAAGATGTTTTGTGGCAAATCCTGCTCGATTTCTAATTCTCGAACCATTTGCGGCTAAAAGTAGCTGACTTGCCTGAGGGACTAAACGAAATCCAACTGGTTTTCCCAAAGAATTCAATTTACTGGGATTCACTATTTTCCAGACTCGGTTTACAGAAGGATCAATTTCTCTTTGTGCTTCGAGCTCAGTGCTTAGTAGCGTACTTTTATCAATTATTCCATTGCCGACTTGACAATCTTCTTTAGATTCTGGAATCACATCAACTTCAAATACCGAATTATTACTGCCATCAATTTCAACGTCGAGACGTACATTAAAAATGTGTTGATGATTGACTCCGACTATTCTGTCATCTATTAGTTTTCCGTAAGAACCCTCGGATTCGTTGGAATCAACAAGTTGAGTCTGAACTATTCCAGTTAGCTTTGTCTCGAATTCAATGTGTCCATCTTGATAAAAATACCAATAAAATCCATAATCATAATTACCTAAAGTTGCGATCGACGAAACGACTAGACGGCGACTTCTCCGGACTTCACTAAGACCAGAATTGATGTCCCAATGTTTCCAAAGAATTGAAAAATCTTCTTCATGCATGCATATGGCATTTTTGATTGTCTCGGGGAAACCCAGATCATCGGCTATCAAAGCGTCAAAATAAAAAATCTCACCCAGGCAATCACAACCAAGTTCTAAACTTCCAGTATTTCTACCTATTCCATACTCTCCCGCATCAAAAGCATTCCTCCAAAAAAACATTTCAGAAGGATTTCCATAAGGAACAACCATTTCTGAAAGACTTGCCCTGTAAATAACTGAGCGCTTGGTTCCTTCGTCGTCATAAGAAACCTTATGTAGCACTAAACCATCAGTCGGGTGCAAAGAGACTCGGAAACTCCAATTTTGCCAGTCAACAATATTTCCTTCAACTGTAAAACTTGGACCTTCTGGCTGGATTATGTCTAAAGGTCGCAGCTCTGGTCTGTGTGATTCAATAGATTTAGCGTCATATCTAGAGCTTGATTCGGGTACTGATATAGCTGGACCATCAATTACTTTTACAACTTCTAAATAATCAAGATCTATAACTGCTATTAAATTCTCAAGGGGTCTCGAATAACCGTTGTCTGTTTCATCCTCCCGCAGATAAGAGGTTCCACGAGCCAGGCGTCTGGAACTTTCTATACCATCAATTGGGTAGTCTCCGGTTGACCATATATCTACTTGAACTAAATTAAAATCAGAAACTCCGCGACGCTCTACCGCTTCTTGCCACTCTTTCGAGTTTTTAACTGCTTCTTGAGCAGATAAAAACTCTTGCAAATAAATAGGCGGCTGTTCATTCTTAAGATCCCGACTCTTTATTACCTCACCCTTACTTAAAGAAATTCTGAGTTCATGTGAGGTTCGTTTTTCAGTAAGGATAATTACTGCTAAGACTTCGCGATTTAAGAAATTTGTATCAGAAAAATTTTCTACTTCAGTCTTTGTTGGCTCCGCCAAAACCAGGCTTGGGAAACGAATTGCAGAATCTTTCTCAAAATGACTTTTAACAATTTCGCGTGCTAAATCAATTTCTTCAGCTGACAAAGGGTCAAGAGGATGCATCTAAAAAAGTCCTTCTAATTCCATTCGACTTCTTCATAATTTGAATTTTCAATTAAAATTTCATCGTACAAATCGGGACGTCTACGATCTATAAGACGAAAAGGTAGATCTCTCAATTCTGCTGAGTCTGGTAAATTAGCAACCAACAATTCCTCACAGCCATCACCTTCACCTGCTTTAGCTATAACATTTCCTTCAGCATCGATTATTTGACTCATACCAAAAAACTCTAAATCGCCAGTCTTTCCGACCATATTAGCCATGACTAAATTTACTGAATTATCAATAGCTCGGGCTGGAGAAAGATGTGAATTAGAGAACAACTGCATCACCGATCCTCTAACACCTGGTGGGTCCACGTAAAAACCTGCAAAAGAACCACAAATAATTTCTGCTCCTTTAATCGCAAGAATCCTTGTCGTCTCTGGAAGAGAAAAATCAGCGCAAATCATATTCCCAACTTGTCCAATTTTCGTATCACTAACTGCAAACTCAACTCCAGAAGTAAAATCCGGAGCTTCGATTGTTGGAGTCAGATGAACTTTACGGTGAATATTTTTTATCTCTCCATTCGAATCAATCAATACCGAAACGTTTGTTGGTTGCTCCCCAGGTTCAGCCCTAGCAAGCATCCCAAAAGCAATAGTCATTTCATATTCTCTCGCTAAATCAGAAATACGCTGAGTGGAAGGTCCTGGAACAGGCTCTAGCGCACTGAGAACCTCGGCAAGTTTTTCTGGACTATCACTTTGCTTTGCTAATCTAATTTCAGCGAACCCAGGAAGGTAACCTTCGGGAAATACCGCAATCTCAACTCCTTCTTTTCCAGCCTTATCTATATATTCCTCAGCTTTCTGGAGTGTTAATTCAGGTTTAAAATCAACTGGGCATAGTTGTATAGCCGCAGCGCGTATGGTCATGAAAGTGCCTCAATCTCATCATCACTGCTTGTTAGTTCTATTTCTCCGGACTCCACAAGGGAATAGAAGTTTGATCCACGGTCAAACATTTTTAGTGGAGACCGCGATTCGCGAATATCATCACGTTTAGCGTTTGTTCCATCTGTATCAACTTTTGGTAAAGAAGTTTCAGAGGAACTCTCGAAGATCACACCATAATCACTTTCAGCTTTCTCAACTGAAACTAAGTCACGCATCACATCCATTGCAACTTCTCCTGGATCGCGATCAAGAGGATCTCCCCATCCGCCTCCACCAGGACTTAAGACCCTTAGGACATCACCTTTTTTTACTTCGATGCTGTCGGACTTACCCGGAAGAACACGCTCTTCAGGAGTCTCCGGATTCAAAATCCAAATCGAACCTAAACCAGCACCGCCGCCCTTAACTCCCCAAGGCTGTAATATCGCTCTATCCGAATGAATCATTATTTCCCCATCAACACGGAACTCAATATCCTTTATGTAGCCAAGGCCCCCTCTAAAGGTTCCGGGTCCACCAGAATCTGGCCTTAAACCAAGCTTTTTAATCTTTAGCGGATACGTACTTTCAGCCCACTCTGCAGGCATATTTTTAGATTCTGGTGCGACATCAACAGTGTCACTTCCATCAGCAAAAGGACGTGCTCCAGAACCCGCTCCTGTGATTTCGCGAACAAGGAAATATTCGCCTTCTTCGTCGAAGCCATAGAATCCATATGAAGAGATAGATTCAGAAGGTGCTGGCACAAAACCACCAGAAGCTTTTCCAAGAATTCCTAAACCCACATCAAGGATTCTCAAAAGTGGAAATGTTCTCCAACCACAAGCTGCAGGCCACTCTGGACTTAGAACAGTTTTCTCTGGGAGTGTACAAGTGACTACCTGATTAATACCGTCATTTACGAGCATGTCTGGAGCAAACGATTTAAAAAGTGTTCCTAGGGACTTCGCATAGTACCTTCCATTCGCGGGCCAGTTAAGAGATCCCTGAATTTGTCGATCAGTTCCTGTGAAGTCAAAATTTATACCTGTAGGGGACTTAGTCATTGTTGCTTTAAGTTTGACGTAATTGAGTGACTCCCTAGGTTGCACATCGACATACTCGCAAAAATCTTCAAATTCATATGATCCATCTGGAATCATTGGCAAAACAGTTTCAACCATTGTGTCTGCGCATCTCTGAAGCAGACCTTCAAAAGTTTTTTCTAATGCCTCAAGCCCGTAACGCTCGCACAACTCTTGCACACGAAG
>CEOP01241584.1_pt1 | contig 10740 bp, 12 predicted proteins | sample 361301 | NCBI WGS metagenome assembly CEOP01 (sample SAMEA2619548, study PRJEB7988) | marine metagenome | biome: marine biome (ENVO:00000447); feature: deep chlorophyll maximum layer (ENVO:xxxxxxxx); material: "saline water (ENVO:00002010), including plankton (ENVO:xxxxxxxx)" | depth 55 m
GCTAATTTAGCCTCAGGCATATTAGTCATACCAATTACATCAGCTCCCCAAGATCTATATAGATTTGACTCCGCTAAGGTAGAAAATTGAGGACCTTCCATAACAATGTAAGTACCTCCAACTTGATGACTAATATTTAACTCCTTTAACGCCGCCTTACAGCAATTAGAAAGACCCGGGCTAGTTGGTTTAGCCATTGAAACGTGGGCTACGATTTCATCATCAAAAAACGTTTTTATTCTTGAAAATGTACGATCTATAAATTGATCAACTATAACAAATTTTCCTGGCTCTAAATTTTCTTTTAGTGATCCAACAGCTGATACTGAAATTATATCTGTAACTCCAAGTTGTTTCATTGCATCGATATTTGCTCTGAAATTAATATTTGTTGGGCTTATTTTATGTCCTCTAGAGTGCCTCGGTATAAAACAAATTTCTTCTTTTCCGACACTTGCTAATAAAATTTCATCTGAGGGTTTGCCCCATGGGGTATTAATCTTCTTCCATTTAGTTTTTTCAAAACCTTCCATTTTGTATAATCCACTTCCACCAATTATCCCGAGCTTTCTTTTTTTCATCATTTAATTATTAAAGCTTTTTTGTTAGAACTTGAAGCAAATTATGGATTTAAAAAAACATATTAGATCAATACCTGATTATCCCAAAAAAGGAATTTTATTTAGAGATATTACAACTTTAATAAAAAATTCTAAGGCCTTTAGGTATACCAATGATAAGATAATTGAATTAGCAAAAAAAATAGAATTTGACAAAGTGGCCGCAATAGAATCAAGAGGTTTTGTTTTTGCATCCACTGTTTCTTACCAATTAGAAAAACCTTTTATACTTTTAAGAAAAAAAAATAAACTTCCAGCAGAGGTTCACTCTGTTGATTTTGAGTTGGAATACGGAACGGCGACTATTGAAGTTCATAAAGACTCAATAGAAAAAGGAGAGAAAATTTTAATCATTGATGATCTAATTGCTACTGGTGGAACGGCCGATGCAGCAGCAAAAATAGTTGAGATTTCTGGTGGTAAAGTTGCCGGATTTATATTTGTTATAAATCTTTTCGATTTGCCTGGAAATAATATGTTAAGAGATAAAGGATATAAAACAGAGAGTTTAATTGAATTTCCAGGACACTAATTATTTTTTATAACAAAATTATTAATATAATTCTTTAAACTAGTTTTTCCAAAATGCTTGTAAATTTTATTGGATAGATTTTTATTTATCAGTGCTGAAGCATACCTTTCGCCTGGTCTTTTTGGTAAAAACTTTATTTTTGTATTGAAAAACTTTGCGACTTTTAAAACAGAATATGATTTTTTATTAGCAATACTGTAATGCCTACAAAGATTTTTTTTCCATGCTAAATAACATGTATTAACGGTATCATCTATATGAGTGAACCTCCTCGATTGAGTACCTGGTTTAACGACTGGAAGTGGTTTACGCCTTTTATAGTGATCTTCAAAAATACCAATTACTGTTGACATTTGACCTTTGCAAATTTGATGAGGTCCATAAACATTGTAAAAATAAATTACTTCATATTTAAAGTTAAACCATTTTTTCAAATTTTCCAATAACTCCAAATTTTTTGATTTAGAGAATGCGTAGGGAGATAAATTTTTATCATTACCATTATTACCAAGTGATGCAGAGGTAGCTGAGTAAATTAATTTAATTTTATTTTTTAAACAAAAATTAAATACTGCATTAGATCCTATAGTGTTAGAGTCTAAACACTCATTCATTTTCAAAAAACTTTGATAAATTCTTGCAAACTCTCCAAAATGAAAAACCGATTTTATTTCTTTTGGATTTTTAATTATTTTAAAAATATTTATTGTTTTGCCATTTATATATTTAATCCTGCTACTTTTTATATGATTTGATTTTTTTCCAGATGAATAATTGTCAATACTAATTATCTTGAATTTTGTTTTCTTTAAAAATAACTTTATTAAATTGGTGCCTACAAAACCAGCTCCACCAGTTATTATAATTTTGTTTTTGATTGGCATTACTACTTATTATATTTTTAAAATTAATTAATCAATCTAATGCTGGTCTGTACCAAGATTTCTTACCAATCATTGAATTAAAAATACCGCTTAATCTACATAAATAAATATCTCTTTTATTTTTATTTAATATTAATAGATAAAATAAAGATTTTATTAATGCAGATAATAATTTTGGAAATATAATTAATAAAGATAGAAAAAAACCTTTATGCTTTTTATGATAATAGAAGGTAGACCACATCCAATGCCAATTTCTATTTTTTTCTAATTCTATAATATTGCTATTGTGAACTGAGTTAGCTCCATCATGACTAATAATTATACTATTGTCTAAGTAAATTTTGCCATTGTTATTTTTGACTCTTTTACAAAGGTCAATTTCTTCAAAATAGAGAAAAAAATTTTCATCAAAAAAGTTTTGGTTGAATTTTGAAATATTAAAAAAAATTGCAAAACCTTTAATATTATTTACTTCAATTAAATTTTTTTTTTTAAAATCAAAGTCTACCATTTGATTTACTGCGGGACCTATTAACCAAAAATCCTGAACTTTATTAACGGTATTTAAAAAATTTTGTATTGCTTGAGAATTTAAGATGGTATCAGGATTTAAAACTAAAGCATATTTAGTTTTAACAAGCTTTAATCCAATATTGTTTGCAGCAGCGTAACCTTTGTTTTCGCCAGTTAAAATGCAATTTACATTATTAAAATTTTCTTCGATTCTGCTTTTAAACTTTTTATCATTTGAATTTTCAACTACTATTACTGAGATATTTTTTGAAATGGATTTCAGACAATTTATTACCCTTGTCTCACTTTTAAATGTAACAATTATTACTGTAAGTTCTCTTGATTCCATTTTTTGATAATAATATTTGATTTTAAAGGATAATTCTTTTAAAAATTTGACACATTTAACTTATAATTCTTTAAATAAATGAAAAAAATCATAATAACAGGTGGGTCAGGCTTTATAGGAAGCAATTTAGTCGATTTTTTAATTAAAAAAAATTTTTTTGTAATTAATATAGATAAATTAACTTATTCATCTAATAAATATAAAAGTAACCTTAGAAATAATAAAAATTATAAATTAATAAAGCTAGATTTAATAAAAAAAAATAAAATAAAAAAATTAATTTTAAAATACAAACCTAGAGCTATTTTCAATTTGGCTGCAGAAACTCATGTTGACAGATCTATTGATGGGCCAGAAAAATTTATTAGTTCTAATATATATGGAACTTATAGTGTTCTTGAGTGTTTAAGATATTTAAAAAAAAGGAAAGTAAATTCAAAATTGATCCATGTTTCTACTGATGAGGTCTTTGGAGATATAAGTAAAGGGAATAGATCGGATGAAGAAGATAGATACAAGCCAAGCTCACCGTACTCGGCTTCAAAAGCTAGCGCTGATCACTTGGTACAAGCTTATGTAAGAACTTATAAAATAGATGCTGTAATTTCAAATTGTTGTAATAATTATGGACCTTATCAATTTCCTGAAAAATTAATCCCTAAGATGCTTTCTAATATTTTTAATAACAAACCGTTGCCAGTTTATGCAAAAGGTAAAAATTCTCGTGAATGGATACATGTAGAAGATCATTGCGAAGCCTTATTCAGGCTTTATTTAAAAGGTAAAATAGGAAAAAGTTATAACGTTGGGTCAGGCGTAAATTTACGAAATATTGATTTGGTAAAAAGAATACTGGGTATTTGCAAAGCTATGAATATAAAAATTGGAAACAAAACTAAAATTAAATTTGTTACTGATAGACCGGGCCATGATTTTAGATACGCCCTTAGTAGTAAAAGGATTATTAAAGATTTAAAATGGAAACCTAAAATAAAATTTGATGCAGGTTTAAAAAAAACAATAATTTGGTACTTAAATAATAAAAAATTTCTTAAAAATATATCAAAGAAAAACTATGAAAAAAGAATAGGTCTTAACGTATGATAAAAAAAGGAATTATACTTGCAGGTGGTTTGGGTACTAGAATGAGTCCGCTCACAAAAGCAGTCAATAAACAACTTCTACCTTTATATGATAAACCACTAATATATTATCCTTTGTCAATTTTAATGTTAGCAGGTATCAGAAATATTTTAATTATCGTTAATAAGGGTCAAAAAAAACAGTTTGAAAAAATTTTACCTCAAAGAAATAATCTAGGTATTAAAATAAATTATGCCGAGCAAAACAAACCTAATGGTTTACCTGAAGCCTTTATTATTGGAGAGTCATTCATTGGAAAAGATAATGTTTGCCTCATACTGGGAGATAATTTTTTCTACGGACAAAATTTATCAAAAATGCTTATAGAAAGCACAAAGTTAAAAAAAGGTGCTAAAATATTTTTACACCCGGTAAAAAAACCTAGTTCTTACGGTGTTGCTAAAATTAATAAAAAAAATAAAGTTTTAAGTTTAGTAGAAAAACCACAAAAATTCTTTTCTAGATTAGCTGTAACTGGAATCTATTTTTTTGACAATAAAGTGATAAATCTAGCAAAAAAATTAAGGCCATCAAAAAGAAAAGAGTTAGAGATAATTGATTTGCTAAACTTGTATCGAAGAAAAAATATTTTATCTGCAAAGTTAATAGGAAGAGGAGGTTCTTGGCTTGATGCTGGTAGTATTGATGATTTAAATAATGCTTCAAATTATGTGGCGACTATAGAAGATCGTCAAGGTTTAAAGGTAGGTTGTATAGAAGAAATAGCATTTAAAAAAAGATGGATCGCTAAAAGTCATCTCAGAAATTTAATTAAAGAGTATGGGAATTGCGAGTATTCAAATTATCTTAAAAAATTACTAAATGAATAAAATACGTAATACAAAATTCAAAGATTTAAAAATAATTAAGATAGAGTCATTTAAAGATAAAAGAGGAGAACTTTTTTTTGGAGTTTTATCTCATAAATTTAAGAGTAAATTTATATACGACTATACTTCAATTTCAAAAAGGAACGTTTTTAGAGGCTTTCACTACCAATCAAAAAAAAAGCAAGCAAAAATAATAACTGTTTTGAAAGGCAGTATAATTGACTGTGTTATAGATCTTAGAAAAGCATCTAAAACATATAAAAAAAATTTTAAAATTTTATTATCTAGTAAAAATAAAAAATCTTTATACATTCCCCCCGGTTTTGCTCATGGATATTATGTTAGAGAGAACAATACGATAGTAAATTGCAAGCAAACAAAATATTATTCAGCTAAATATGAAAAAGGTATATTGTGGAACGACAGGTCCTTAAAATTAAATTGGAAGTTCAAAAAACCTATTTTATCAAGTAAAGATAGAAAACAACCAAAATTTTATTCTTGATCTATGTCCAGTTTAAATACTGGCCACGATAAAAATTTTGTATTTTTCGTAAACCAATAAGACAGATATCTTTCTGCTAAAAACCCATACATTCTTTTTTGTCCATAACCATCTAAATTAAAACCAAATATTTTTTCGCATCTATCCAACCAGTTAAAAAGTGACGTATAGTATTTAATTATTTTTTCTTTAGACCTACAAACAAACATATTCCATTTATGAAAAGAATTTTTTTCATTTACATATCTTCTAAAAGGCTCTCTATTTTCATCATCCAATAAATTGATTGCTTGCTCTAAAGAGTCTTTTCCGTGAAAAACTTGAAAGTGGAATTTAATATTTTGTTTTTTTTTTAAATATGTCCTGTAATCAAACAAAAAACTCAGGTTGGCATTTTTATAAATTTTAGACAGTTTAATGTCATCTACGAACTGGGGATCTGCTATTATAGCTTCATAATTACTCCACTCATCAGGTACATATTTTAAAATATTATTTTTTTCATTCTTTCCATCTTTTTTTTGATTCCAAAAATACCGATAACCACAAAAGCCTATCCAGTTATCATCTTTAATTTTGTGTAAATAATTTTTCCATAGCCAATAATGAAATGTATACTCTCCATAAAAAGGGTTTTTGCTTGATATATTTTCACCAGAGTTATCTCTCAACCATCGTTTATCAAACTCATTTTTCCCTAGACCGACCGGTATGTAGTTTAAGTCTTTAATTTTTGAATAATGTCTAGGATACAAGCATAATGAATACATATTAAGATTTTCCATATAATCTAATTATGATAATAAAAAAATAGATATCAATGAAAAAAAAAATTGTTTTTACAGGGGGCTCAGGTAGATTTGGATCAATAATTAAAACAGTCAAATCTAAATACAATTTACTTTTTCCGTCAAAAAAAGAATTGGACATAACAAATTTAAAAAAAATTAAATCATACTTAAAAAAAAATAAACCAAACTTTGTTGTTCATATGGCTGGTCTATCAAGACCTATGGAGATACATGAAAAAAAAATAGATTTAAGTATTAGCTTGAATATTATTGGCACATCAAACGTTGTAATCGCTTGTGCGGAAAAAAAAATAAAACTAATTTATTTTTCATCAAGTTATGTTTATCCTGGATTAAAGGGAAATTATAATGAAAATGACCCGGTAAGACCTGGTATGAATTATTCAAAATCAAAATTAGGTGGTGAATGCGCAGTAAGTATGTATGACAACTCTCTTATACTAAGGTTGTGCATGACAGAAAAGCCTTTTAAACATCCTAAAGCTTTGGCTAATGCTAAAACAAGTTTTATGTATCAAGATGATTTTAAAGATGTTTTTTTTAAATTAATAAATAAAAAAGGTATTCTTAATGTTGGTGGTAAGTCTCAAACTATATTTAATTTTGCGAAAAAAGATAATCCTAAAGTAAAAAAAATTTACTTAAAACAAGTAAAAAATGTAAGCTTTCCAAAAAACTCGTCTATTAACATCAACAAATTGAAAAAAATTTTAAAAAAATGAAAATAATGAATCCTAAGGTTATTAAAACAAAAATTCATAAAGATCCAAGAGGTTCTCTTCAAGAAATTTTTAAAAAAAAACAATTTTCAAATAATTTTGAATTTGCTTTATTTGTTAGTTCAAAGAAGAATGTCCTTAGAGGTCTTCATTTTCAAAAAAAAAAACAACAAGAAAAAATTTTAATTATAATTAATGGAGAGATTGTTGATTATTGCCTTGATTTAAGAAAAAAATCTAATTCATTTGGAAAAATATTTAAATATAAACTAAAAAAAAACTCAATTTTATTTATTCCAAAAGGTTTTGCTCACGGATACCTTGCGCTTAAAAATAACACTCAGATTGTTTATCTACTTTCTGAATATAGATTTAAAAAATATGAAAGAACTATCGATATAAATGATAGTAAGTTTAATTTAAAATTAAAAAAAAATTATATTATTTCAAAAAAAGATAAAAAAGGAATGTCTTTCAATTTATTTAAAAAAAACATTAAGTCTTTATAAATGAAAAATTACGAATGTAGAGTGTGTAGTATCGAAATAAAAGAACTTATGTCTTTTGGTAAAATGCCTATAGCAAATGCATTTGTCATAAATAAAAATGATGATCAGTATTTATTTAATTTAAAAATAGGTTTCTGTGAAAAATGTTTTACCTTTCAAGTTTTAGAAATTCCTGAAGCAAAAAAAATGTTCAACGACAATTATGCTTATTTAGCATCTACCTCCCAAGTAATGAAAAATCATTGGAAAGAACTGGGTGACAAACTTATTAAAGAAAAAAAACTTGAAAAAAGTTCTTTCGTTGTTGAAGTTGGTTCAAATGATGGAATATTTTTAGAAAACATAAGTAAAAAAGAAATACCTCACTTAGGAATAGATGCTTCAAAAAATGTTTGTGATATTGCAGAAAAAAAAGGTGTTAAAACTTTGAATGGTTTTTTTGGCGTAAGTATAGCTGATGAGATTGTTTCAAAACATGGTAAGGCAGACGTAATTTTAAGCACCAATACTATGCATCATATTGAAGATATTAATAATGTTGCTGAAGGTATGTCAAAATTAATTAAAGATGATGGAATTATAGTTACTGAAGATCCTTCTCTAGTTGAAATGATAAAGAAAAATTCTTACGACCAGATATATGCAGAACATATGTATATCTGGTCTTTAGCTTCAATGAATTCGTTATTTAACAAATTTAATCTTGAGGTTTTTGACATTAAAAATAATAATTTTCATGGTGGATGTTCTAGATATTTTATTGGAAAAAAAAATAAAAGAAAAATTTCTCAAAGTGTAATTGTACATGAAAAATTAGAAACTAAAGTAGGTATTAATAAAATAAGTACATATAGAAAATTTATTGAAAACGTAGAACTTTCTAAAAAAAAATTAAATCAATTAATTAATAAAATAAAAGATGAAGGCAAAAAAATTGTAGGTTATGGAGCTCCAGCTAAAAGTACAACAGTGCTTAATTATTGTGGTTTAAACTATGAGTCTATTGACGCAATTTACGATAACTCTGCGACAAAAATAAATAAGTATACGCCAGGAAAAAGTTTAATAAAGATTAATAATTCTTCAAATTTTGAAAAAGAATTTAGCGAGTATTGTGTTTTGTTTGCGTGGAATCACAAAGACGAAATTTTAAATAAAGAAAAACAATATTCAAAAAAAGGCGGAAAGTGGATAATACCAGTTGATGGAATTGAAATAATTTAAACTATTTATGATTAAAAAAAAAGTTTATTACGGTAAGGCAATTTATGGAAAAGAAGAAATCAATGCTTCTATAAAAGTACTCAGAAATAGTTCATTAAGTTTAATGGACGGAAATAATGTTAAGAAATTAGAAAAAAAAGTTGCAGAGATTTTTGGTAAAAAATTTGGTTTGATGGTTAACTCAGGCTCATCTGCAAATTTGCTTGGTTTAGCCTCTTTGAATTTGAAAGAAAGATCTGAGGTAATAACTCCCTCATTAACTTTTTCTACAACAATTTCTCCATTGTATCATTTAAATTTAATTCCAAGATTTATTGACGTGAAAGAAAGTTTTTTTGTAGCAAACGTAGATCAAATAGAGAAATGTATTAATAAAAATACTTCTGCTATAATGATACCTAATTTACTAGGCAACATTCCCGATTGGCAACAAATTTACAAAATAGCAAAAAAATATAAATTAAAAATTATAGAGGACTCTGCTGATACAATTGGTTACACATATAAAAAAGGTAACACGGGAAAATATTCTGATGTAGTGACCAATAGTTTTTATGCTTCACATATTGTTACTGGAGCTGGATTTGGAGGAATAGTTTGCTTTAATGATAAAAAACTTTATAACCGAGCAAAACTCTTAAGAGGATGGGGAAGATCGTCAGCTAACTATAATGAGTCTGAAGGCATTAAAGAAAGATTCAATTGTAAAGTGGACAATATTCCATATGACTCAAAATATGTATTTAAAGATATGGGTTACAATTTCTTGCCTTCTGAAATAAGCGCAACATTTGCTTTAGAACAAATTAAGAAATTAAGAAAAGTTATTGATAAAAGAGTAAAAAATTTTGAAGCCCTAAAAAATTTTTTTAATAAGTTAAATAAGTATTTTAAAGTTCCAAATCAGTACAATTTTATCAAAACTGCATGGCTAGCTTATCCAGTAGTTATAAAAAATCCAAAAATTAATAGAAGAAATCTGCAAATTTTTTTAGAAGAAAACGGTATACAAACAAGAACTATATTTACTGGAAATATAATGAGACAGCCGATCATGAAAAATAAACAATATAAAAAAGATAAAGACTCAAGTAAAATTAGCGACGACGTGATGAAAAATGGACTTTTGATAGGATGTCATCATGGCTTAACAAAAGTTGAAATCAACCATATTTTTTCAACATTCATAAAATTTTTAAAAAAATATAAACTTCAAAATTAGTTTAAAAACATATTTTACTTCTAAGAGTGTCGTAATTGGAGTGAGATTTGTTATAATGTTTTATGATTTTTGTTCATATTGGTGCGGGCGTAGGTGACCTTGATCCATCTGTTAATTTTAGAGATGGGTTTTCAGAATACGTAAAAAAAAATAAAAACGAAGAAAAAAAAATTTTCGTAGTTGAAGCTAATCCAAAAAATATTGAAAAATTAAAAGACTGCTGGAAAGATTACAAAAATGTGAAAATTTTCAATTTAGCAATAACACCAAATGATTATTCAAGAGATTGTATTACCCTTTATTATAGTCAAGACGATGAACCTTATTACCAGCTACTCTCTCGTGATAGAAATCATGTAAAAAATTATTTCCCAAATTCTGAAATAAAAGAAATAGAAATTAAAACAATTAAAATAAAAAATTTTCTTGAAAGTAATTTTTTAGATTTAAAAATTGATTCTTTTTCGATGGATGTTGAAGGTTTAGACTATAAAATATTTATGGATATAGACTTAAAGAAATTTGATATTTACCAATTTTCGATTGAATATTTTCATTTAAATAAAGTTCAAAAGAAAAATATAGTTAAAAAATTTATTAAAAATGGATATTCTTACAATGGATTTGGAATTGACCACAATAATCTAGACTGGTTATTTATTAAAAAAAAATCTTTTTGGAATAATTTTCTATCACTATTACTTCCGTATATTCACAGAATACATTATAAAAGATTAAATAAATTAATAAGTATAAATTGACTTTGTGTGTACCGAAATTGTACCGAAAAGCATAATTTTAGTAATGTTGAAAATTTAATAATTTTGGTTTTATTGGTAGCGAGGGGCGGATTCGAACCGCCGACCCCAGGCTTA
>CEOP01006472.1_pt1 | contig 10731 bp, 7 predicted proteins | sample 361301 | NCBI WGS metagenome assembly CEOP01 (sample SAMEA2619548, study PRJEB7988) | marine metagenome | biome: marine biome (ENVO:00000447); feature: deep chlorophyll maximum layer (ENVO:xxxxxxxx); material: "saline water (ENVO:00002010), including plankton (ENVO:xxxxxxxx)" | depth 55 m
TAAAACGACTGTATTAATCAATAAACAAGCCGAAATTGAACGAAACTTAATCGCCGCAAGACCCCCACGTTCCGATAACAGCAAGCAAGTCTACTACGTTCACAATGCCGTCAATGTTCAAATCTGCATCACCGCATGCGTTACCCCAATTATCAAGAACAATTAAGAAATCAGAAACGTTTACCGCTCCGTCATAGGTCAGATCCGCAAAGCATGAATCAATACAAGAAACTGATGGACCATCAATGAAAATTTCACCCGTTCCAAATGAATCCCAATACGTCCCACCTACTCGAATAAAGTATTCCGTGCCTGCAACAAGTTGGTCAATAATGATACTTGAATTGCCTCCGCAATCTTGCGTATCACCGTTACATGCAATTTGCTTAAGACCGCAACAGCTACCACTGTACACCACAATATCCGCATCAAAACTATCAATGCCGCACGAATCGATGCGCAACTCGCCGCTCTCACATGCATAATAAAAGAACCAAACATCCTTTGCCATCTCACCAAGATTTGTATCTTCACATTGTGTCGAGTCATATTCGTCGAAAGAGTCTGTTGCAAACATTGTAGAAACATCGACGTACCCATTAAAAATTTGTTGCGCAGAACTACACTCGTCCGGAAAAGGAATATTGATTTGAAACGATACGAGTGATTCATTCGAAAGCAAGCAGTCGTTCACTCTGTAATGCAATGTTTCAAGTCCTACAAAACCGAACTCTGGTGTATATTTCAGATAACTATTTGGCAAATAATACGGAACAGAAGTAATCCGTGTTCCAGTTGAATCTTTTACATCGCCAGTTTCAGGCAAAGATGTGACTATGTAACTTAGTGAATTTCCCGCAATCGATTCACCCTGCAGCTCAACTTCAATAGATGTATAGGAACTTGACTGCCTATTGATATCATTCGTTATTGGCGGGCAAACAAATTCCCCATGATCACCCAAACCATCACACACTAAACACTCTCGTTGCAAGAGTACATTTGCTCCTGGGTGCGAAAAATTCGTACACGCCGTGACAATGTCAAACATTCCATCGCTGTTGAAGTCTGCAATTCTTACTTCGGCCGGCCCACCTGTAATTGCAAGCATCTGTGTAGAATTAATCTTAGCGTTACCATCGCTGTACAAAATAAATTGCGACTCAGAGCCAACATGCGTGATCAGAAAATCAACATCACCATCTTTATCGATATCGTGCACAACCATTGAATGAGGTGCGTCGTTAACTTTAATCGTTTCATGCAACGTAAACTGCGCATTCCCATCGTTTGTCAAAATCCAAAAATAACCGCGTAGCTTATCAAGGGCTGCAATATCTATATCGCCATCGTTGTCGAAATCGCCGAGTTTGATATACCGTGGTGCGCCCGGGGCCATCGGGATACTTATGCGCTCTTCCCATTCACGCTTCCCAATCGCTACCACCACAGAAATGGTTTGCGAATAAATGTCTGCAACGACAACGTCAAGCAATCCATCGCCGTTCACGTCGGCAGATTGTCCTGCTCTGGGTTGGACACCGACATGTGCGAACGAACCGCGTTCAAAAGTCCCGTCACTATTTCCATAAAAGGGTTGCATATTCGACGGGCTGTTCTGTGGATTTTTTGCATCACCGTCCCAATGCAACACGATGATGTCCTCGTGGCCATCAAGATCCAAATCGTCTATCCAAACAAATGCTGGAGTAAACGTATCAAGTTGTTGGACAAGAGTAAAATTACCAAGACCATCATTTTCTAACAGAGAAGTAGTGTGGCCGTAGTAGTCGGGCGTGCATAGATCGACATCGCCGTCATTGTCAAGATCAATTGCCTCAACATACCGAGGGTTGACGCCCGTTGCAAAATCCGTTGGGTTTATAAATGCGCCGGTACTGTCGTTGTACAAAACTGTAACCGTATTACTTGTCCGATTTACAATAGCAACATCAATGTCACCGTCGTTATCAAAGTCTGCTGTGCACACACCTGTTGAGTTTCCCCCTGCTGGATATTGAATCTCCGTGTCAAACCGAACATCGCTAAACGCGATGTTCGCCAATCCAATTGTATAAAACAAATGCAGCAGATACATTTTCACACTATAAAGGTACTACGCCAACCAAAATTGTCAAGAATTCATGGTTGAATTACAGGTTTATGGGCAACAATCATCACCTGAACGGTATTCTGATAGTCCGGTAAAGACTGCAATAGTGGCTCCGCATGAATCTGTAAATACTTAATATATGGTCAGAAGTGTCTGCCAAACAACGCTGTGTAAAATGCGATTGCTTTTTCTGTATCCCAAACAGCTCGTTCATTCCAACAAAAAGTTCCCGTTGTCATTTCTGTTTGTATAGCCATTGTTTGATTCTGCTTTTTCTCACAGTTTATATACAATTTGCACCGTGCAAAGATGTGCCATCGCGGATACCATCGTGAAATGATGGCACCCCTTACAGCAGACCAAAAACGCATGATTACAGCACCAAGAGGCCACGAACTCTCTTGTAAATCCTGGCAAGCCGAAGCAGCGATGCGAATGCTCATGAATAACCTCGACCCGGAAGTTGCGGAACGCCCAGAGGACCTCATCGTGTACGGAGGACGTGGAAAAGCCGCACGGAGCTGGAAATCCTATGAAGCAATCATTGCTTCTTTAAAATCAATCGAGCCAGACGAAACACTACTCGTGCAATCAGGTAAGCCAGTTGGCATAGCAACGACGACAGTCGATGCACCTCGTGTGATTATCGCAAACAGTAATCTTGTGCCGCACTGGGCAACACAAGAAATTTTTGATGACCTTGAAGCGCACAACCTCATGATGTACGGGCAGATGACTGCTGGTTCATGGATTTACATCGGCACGCAAGGTATTTTGCAAGGCACCTACGAAACATTCGCAGAATGTGCGCGACAACATTTTGGCGGTACATTAACTGGAACACTTTCTGTCACTGGTGGTTGCGGCGGCATGGGCGGAGCACAACCACTTTCCGTAACGATGAATGATGGAACGTGTCTTATTGCTGATATGTGCATCGAACGTTTAGAAAAAAGAGTAACCGATCGGTATCTTGATGAAATTTTCGAAAACATCGACCAAGCCATTGACCGCGCTTTACAAGCAACGAAAAACAAAGAACCAGTTTCAATCGGATACCTTGGCAACATCGTCGACCTACTCGCTCGCCTCAAAGAACGAAGTATTATTCCGGAAATTTTGACAGACCAAACTTCTGCACATGATCCACTCGTTGGGTATTACCCATCAGGCATGAGCCGCGAAGAAGCAGATGCCCTTCGCGTACAAGATGCCGCTGCTTATGTCGAACGCTCAATAGACACCATGTCAGAACATGTCAAACTTATGCTATGGTTTATGCACCAAGGAGCAAAAACGTTTGACTATGGAAACAATATCCGCCAACGCGCGTTTGACAATGGTGTCAAAGATGCATTCGACTTTAAAGGATTCGTTCCAGAATATATTCGACCACAGTTTTGCAGAGGACGCGGGCCGTTTCGATGGTGCGCACTATCGGGCGACCCAGAAGATATCCGTAAAACAGACGAAGTCATTTTGAAGTTATTCCCCAAAGATGAATCACTTAAACGGTGGATAACGATGGCGCAAGACCGCGTTGCATTCCAAGGTTTACCCTGCAGAATTTGCTGGCTGGGCTTAGGTGAGCGGGACAAAGCAGGTCTTGCCTTTAATGAACTCGTTCGTAGCGGAGAAGTCTCCGCACCAATTGTGATTGGAAGAGACCATCTCGATTGTGGAAGTGTCGCAAGCCCAAACCGCGAAACCGAAGGCATGCTTGATGGCAGCGATGCGATTAGCGACTGGCCGTTGATTAACTTTGCACTTAATATTGCAAGTGGTGCAAGTTGGGTGAGCTTTCATCACGGTGGCGGCGTTGGGATTGGCTATTCTCAACACGCAGGGCAAGTAATTGTTGCAGATGGAACACCTGAAGCAGATGCTCGCCTAAAGCGCGTTCTTACAAACGACCCGATGATGGGAATTTTTCGGCACGTAGATGCTGGGTACGACGAAGCTGTGCAATGCGCTGTAGACCAGAACGTAAAAATCCCAATGCAAGAGAACAATTCATGAATAGTTTTATCATTGTGAATGCTCGCATTCTCACACTCGCTGGCGAAAATGCGCCTCGTCGTAATGAGTTTCTAGCAGATCTTGGCATCATCGAAAATGGTTTTCTGTCCGTGCAAGATGGCGTTATCGAACAGATAGCCCAAGGCTTGCCAGATGAAGATTTTATAAACAACCACCCAGAAGTACCAGTCGTCGACGCGAACGGTCGCGTTCTTATGCCATCCTTTGTCGATTGCCACACACATACATGCTGGGCAGGAAGCCGGCTTGAAGAATTCGAAATGGGAGTTCGCGGAGTCCCCTATCTAGACATCCTCGCTCAAGGTGGGGGCATCATGTCAACCGTTCACGCAGTGCGTGAAGCAAGTCAAGAAGATTTATGTTTTAACGTGCTTGGCAGACTCGGTTTGATGGCATCACAGGGAACAACTACCGTTGAAATCAAAAGTGGATACGGCTTAACGACAGAGAGCGAGTTAAAAATGCTCCGTTCCATCCATGACGCTTCGCAAGATGTTCCACAACTTATTGTTGGAACATTTCTAGGCGCGCATGCAATTGACCCAGACCAAGAAAATTTTGTTGACATCGTCATTCATGAAACACTCCCTGCGATTGTGCAAGAATTTCCTGGAATCACATGCGACGCGTACTGTGAAAAAGGCGCGTGGTCTGTTGAAGAAACCACAAAGTTGTTTAAGAAAGCAATTGAACTCGATTGCCCAATAAGAGCTCATCTCGATCAATTCAATCCGCTTGGCATGCTCTCTCATGCAGTCGAACTTGGCGCAAAAAGTGTTGACCACCTAGAGCATTCAACAGATGAAGAATTAAAACTGCTTGCAAAAAGTGATACCATTGCTGTGCTGTTGCCAGCCAGCGGATTTTGTTTAAACGACGCATATCCACGCGGTCGCTTTATTGCAGACATTGGTTGCCCTATAGCAATCGCAACAAATTATAACCCCGGCTCTGCACCGAGCCCATCAATGCCTTTTACAATCTCACTCGCTTGTAGGCGCCTAGGTCTTACACCCGCTGAAGCAATCGTTGCTTCAACTTTCAACGCTGCATGCGTGTTGAACTTGCAAGATAAAGTTGGCAGTTTAGAAGTTGGGAAACAAGCAGACTTACAGTTACTTGATTGCGAAGATGAACGAGAACTTGCCTGGCACGTTGCATCCGGCGGACCACTTCTTGTATCCATTAAGGGTGAAATCGTACACTTGTTAACCGACGGCGACATGGAGCTAGAGGACGAAGAATGAAAACAGCCCCAATTATCACAGACAAAGACATAGAGTCTGCACGAATATCTGCGCAATTTGTTGTTGAAGTGCACAAGGCACTTACTGATTTTTTATGCGCAGGACAAACACTTCCGGAAATTGATTCCTTTGTTGGTGAAAAACTTCGTTCGCTAAAATGCAAGAGCGCGTTTTATAAATATAAAATCCCAGGGCAACCCCCCTTCCCAAGCCAATCGTGTTTGTCTGTGAATGACTGCGTTGTTCATGGCACGCACATTATGGAACAAGCGCCGCTTGCTCCTGGCGACCTCGTCTCAATTGATATTGGCGTAGCATATCAGGGCTGGATTGGCGACGCTGCTTGGACGTGGGCTATCGAAGGAACATCAGATGAAAATATGCGGCTCATGCAAGCTGGGCGAGAATCCCTTGCAGCGGGCGTCGCTGCCATGCAACCTAAACGACCGCTAATGGATTTTGCAAGAGAAGTGCAACGCGTCGCCGAAAAGGAATTTGGATTTCATTTGATACGAGGCCTGGGTGGACACGGATACGGCCGAACATTACACGCTCCCCCGTTCATTTCAAACGTTGTGCCTTCCCATCCTTCCGAGTGGCCCGACGCGTGGAAAACATTTAATGAAGGCATGCTGATTGCAGTGGAGCCGATGCTCGCTGTTGGCACTGGGCAAATCGAAAATAAAAGAGGCACCTGGCCAATTTATCCTGCCGACCACTCCATGAGTGTGCATTACGAAGCAGACATATTAATCGGTGCCGAAGGCCCGATTGACTTAACAGAGGGTTTACACGACCTTCCTTACCTAGTTGGAAATTAATTACATGATTTATTGCATAGTAACCGTCATTGCCCTCGCGCCCCTTGCGCACAGTGTCCCCTATCCAGAAACACCTAGAGGAAACGTCGTCGACACTCTACACGGCATTGAAGTTGCAGACCCGTACCGATGGCTTGAAGAAGACGTTCGAGAAAGCGATGAAGTCAGAGCATGGGTGACTGCAGAAAACGAAGTTACGCGGGCATACCTCGACGCCATTCCAACGCTGCCCTCCATTAAAGAAAAGTTAACAGCAGCTTGGAATTATGAAAAACAAGGGCTACCGTTTCATCGTGGGTCACGTTGGTTCCAATCAAGAAATACAGGATTGCAAAACCATAGTGTGATTTATACAGGAGACTCAGTCTCAACAATCACAAGTGTACTGCTTGACCCAAATACATTTTCGCTCGATGGGACGCAGGCACTTTCTATGTATAGTCCAAGCCCAGATGGAAACTTTTTAGTCTGGGGAATCGCAGATGCTGGTTCTGATTGGTCGACGTGGTACACAAAAAATTTATCAACTGGTGAAACGCTCACCGAAATAATGAGTGATATAAAAAACGATTCGCCTTCTTGGTTACCTGACGAAAGCGGATACTATTATTCAAGGTATCCAGACGCAAACAGTGAAGACCATATTTCCACGGCGGATGGTTCACAACTTTGGTTCCATCAAGTTGGAACGGATCAATCAGAAGATATGTTGGTCTGGAAAGACGCTGAACGCCCCGACCGTTTTTATGATGCAAGCGTTACAAAAGATGGGCACTGGCTGGTCATCAGTGTGAATGAAGGCACATCGTCAAACAACGCTTTGCTCGTTAAAGGTCCAAAAGAAGATGCACTACACTGGTTGCTTGAAGATTTTGATGCAAAAGTAACGTTGATTGGAGGGATTGGCGACAAGCTGTGGTTTAAAACTGACCGAGACGCGCCTAACGGAAAAATTATCGCCGTTGACTTTTCTGCCGACTCTCCAAAATGGTCCGTTGTGATTCCAGAACAAAAAAATATACTTCGCTCTGCTGACATTGTTGGAGGGAAAATCACATGTACTTGGTTAGAAGATGCCTCATCAAAAGCAACAGTGCACAATCTTCTTGGTGCAAAATTATATGAAGTAAAAATGCCAGGAATCGGCACAGCATCTGGTTTTAGTGGAACAAATAAAGATACCGTTGTGTATTGGTCGTTCGCAAGTTACAACCGACCACCTTCTATCTATTCTTTAAGTTTACAAGATGAAGAAACAGCGCTCTTCTGGGAATCAGACGTGCCAATTGATTTGTCCTCTATAGTTGTAAAACGTGAATTTATCACTAGCACGGATGGTGCGAAGGTCCCTCTGTTTATAGTGGCGGATAAAGACACCGTACTTGATGGAACAAATCCTGTGCTTCAATATGGGTACGGTGGTTTTGATATTGCAATTTTGCCGCATTTCTCTGCTTCAAGAGCAACGTGGATTGAAATGGGCGGCGTGTATGCTGTTGCATGTATTCGTGGAGGAAGTGAATACGGTAGAGCATGGCACGAAGGCGGTATGCTTGACAACAAACAACAATGCTTTGATGACTTCATTGCATGCAGCGAATGGCTTATAGAAAACAAATGGACACATCAGTCAAAACTTGCAATCCAAGGTGGGAGTAACGGTGGACTTCTTGTGGGCGCGTGCATGACACAACGGCCAGAGTTATATGGAGCCTGCTTGCCTGCAGTTGGCGTGTTAGACATGCTTAGATTCCCGCTATTTACTGTTGGCTGGGCGTGGACGAGTGATTATGGTGATCCACAAGAACAAGATATGTTCAACTACCTGCTTGGCTATTCACCATATCACAATGTTAAAAAGGGTACATGTTTTCCAGCAACAATGGTTACGACTGGCGACACCGATGATCGCGTAGTACCGGCGCACAGTTTCAAGTTTGGTGCCGAACTGCAATACGCTCAATCTTGCGATAATCCTGTGCTCATTCGAATTGAAACTCGTGCCGGTCATGGCGCTGGAAAACCAACGCATCTTCGCATTGAAGAAGCCGCTGACATTTACGCATTCCTTTGGCAATCCCTTGGCATGAACTAAGCCAATCACTTTTAATTTTTCAAAGCGGTCGTCACTTATGTAACTTGTTCCAAATAATAGGTTTAGATAGCGCAAGTCTTCTTCATGTGCACGTTTTCTCTGACGATTGATGCATTAAACCGTTTGATAAAGCGCGTAACAAAAAAGCTGGTTTTAAAACGCAATGTTGATTATTCAGTACCTACCCCTTTTAGCAGTCCTCAATGGAACAATGCCATTGAAATGATACAATAGACAAATGCGAATAAAATTATCAAATCCACGTGGATTCTGCGCTGGCGTTCGCATGGCGGTCGATATAGTCGATCAACTACTTGACGTAATAGGCGATCACGAAAAACTGTATGTGTATCATGAAATTGTCCATAATCGACACGTTGTAAAACGGTTACGTGACCGCGGGGCGCTTTTTGTAGAAACCATTAAAGAAATTCCAAGCAATGCAATCGTTGTATTCAGTGCCCATGGGGTAAGCCCAGAAGTAAAAAAGCAAGCCGCAGACAAACACCTCAAATGCATCGATGCTACTTGCCCTCTAGTTACAAAGGTCCATGCAGAGGCAATTCGCTACGCTAAGAGAGGGTGGCAAATTCTACTCATCGGTCATAAGAATCACCAAGAAGTCGTAGGAACTCAAGGCGAGGCACCAAATGAAATTCAGATTGTTGAAACTGTTAATGACATTTCAAATTTGAACATCGACGACCCATCTAAACTCGTATATCTAACGCAAACTACGCTAAGTACTGATGATGCAGAAATCATAATTTCCGCGCTTCGATCTGCATTCCCAAAAATACATGCACCTCCTACAGATGATATTTGCTACGCAACAACTGAAAGACAAAATGCTGTCAGAGAAGATGCCGAAGGAGTCGATCTTGTGCTTGTTGTTGGCTCTAAAAACAGTTCCAATTCTGTTCGACTTACTGAGATATCAGAAAGTGTCGGAACCACCGCTCACCTTATTGATGATGTGTCTGAGTTAAAACAAGAATGGTTCGAGAACATCAATAGTGTTCTCATCACAGCAGGTGCAAGTGCACCTGAACATCTGGTGTTAGAACTGATTAAACATCTAAGCACAACGTATGACGGCGTTCTTGAAGGAAATTCTGAATTCGACGAAGGGATGACTTTTTCTATGCCGCCATCACTAAACACTTTTTTACAATCTAAGACTATCACGATTGAAGGGAAACAAGTTTGAACGCTCAAAAAGTACACGCACTAGAACTTTTTCCACGAGATATCGATGCCATTGTTGCTGAAATTGGTTTGCCAACTTTTGCGGGTAAGCAAGTGCTCGATTGGATTTATCAAAAGCAAGTTACGAGTGTTGATGAAATGTCAAACATTTCAAAAGAAAAACGAGAATTGCTTGCTGAACGGATTTATTTTCGGCGATCAAAGTGCCTCAAAACACAAAAAGCATCAGATGGCACAATCAAAAAACTCCTTGCATGGGACGATGGTTCAAAACAGACAGAAACAGTAATGATTCCCGCAAAGGAAAGACGGACTGCATGTGTTTCAAGCCAAGTGGGATGTCCAGTGAAGTGCACTTTTTGTGCATCAGGACTTGACGGTCTTGAAGGAAGCCTCGATGTTGGGCAAATCGTTGAACAAGTGGTCGCACTTGGCGGAAACGACATTTCAAACATTGTATTCATGGGAATGGGCGAACCACTTGCAAACTACAACGCAGTAACACGGGCAATACGAATACTCAATGCACCTTGGGGGTTGGGCATAGGCGCAAGGAAAATTACTGTTTCAACTGTTGGCTTACCTGTTGCTATAGAAAAACTTGCAACTTTTGACATACCAGTAACGTTGGCACTGAGTTTGCACGCGCCCAATGACGAGGTACGACAAAAACTTATTCCATGGGCGCGTTTTGCAGCTATTGAAGACATTCTAAAATCATGCAACAACTACTTTGAATCAACCGGCCGAGAAATCACGCTTGAATATTTATTGCTAGGCGGGGTCAACGACCGAACAGTAGATGCAAAAGAACTCATCGGTCTTTGCCGAACATTGCGATGCAATGTAAATTTGATTCGCTATAACGAAGTATCAGAACTTGAATATAAAAGACCGAAAACAGAACAAGTTCGCAGGTTTCAAGAAATATTGACTAAGGCGGGTGTAAACACACATATTCGAGCAAGTCGCGGTAGAGATATTTCAGCAGCTTGTGGCCAGCTCAAACGAGAATACACACAGATTACTGCTGAATAATCTTTTTAATCTCTTCAAGGGAAGTAGTGTGCCACTTACTTTCTAGTGCAAGTTTATTCAGATTAGTAAAAACATCTACCCAATGATCGTAACGATCTGGGGATGTGATCGCATTATTTACAGCATCAGAAATTGTTTCGCGAACCGCTTTATCTCTTTTATGTCCGC
>CEOP01183558.1_pt1 | contig 10713 bp, 10 predicted proteins | sample 361301 | NCBI WGS metagenome assembly CEOP01 (sample SAMEA2619548, study PRJEB7988) | marine metagenome | biome: marine biome (ENVO:00000447); feature: deep chlorophyll maximum layer (ENVO:xxxxxxxx); material: "saline water (ENVO:00002010), including plankton (ENVO:xxxxxxxx)" | depth 55 m
GCATACCCTTTTCATCCATTTGAACCCATTTATAAAGTTCAAGTTTAGTTGCAATATTTGCAAGTGTTTCACCTCTTACAAGTTTTGTACGAGCTTTTGTGAGAAACCCTTCTTGTTTATTCTCATACCTATCAAATAGGTATTTAGTTATAACAAATCCTAACACGGAATCACCAATAAACTCTAAAGTTTCGAACGATCCGTCTAGATTTTCATTTTCTTTTAACGCAGATTTATGTGTAAATGCTTTTTGGTACAAATCTATATTAGATATCTTTGTACCAACAAGGTTTTCTATAGACGACCTGTCTATAATCATGTTTTTATATTATATGTTTATATTTTTTAAGTTAGTTTTTGCGTAACTTAAGTTACTTTTTCTCGATTTCTACGCGGGTGTAATGTGGACTCAAATACTTTTGCAAATTCAAAAACGTGATTTGTACATCATCCGGTGGTTTGAGAAGACTCTTAAGTTTATCGTCGAGCATGAGAAGACGTCCGTTATCCGGGTGTTTCAAGCTATTCTCGGTTACGTACTTGTTAATAGAACGAGTAACAGTGCTTCGAGACACGAGCTCTCCTTCTGGGAGATCCAAAAAACTACGAAGTTCTTCAGAGATGGCTTGTTTACGATTAAATCCGTTGTTCAAAGCACGAGCGGCGGCTTTTTCACCGTTTGGATCGTCTTGTTTCGTCTTAATCTTTCTAACGATTTTAGAAAGTGATTTGATATCAGAACGCAAGGCAGTAATTTCTTCGAGGACGGTTTCAATGGACATTTTATATACTGTATATATTACATATATCTTTAAGTACGTTTCCTGTATACAATTATTGTACTGAAAATAACAAGTATTGTAGCGATTATAAGGGATGTCTTAAAAAAACCTCCCATGTCAATTTCAACTGGGAAATTGAAATGACCGTACGAGTAAGGTTGTCTAGGTTCAGTACCAATGCATTGACCAGGGCACCCACCATCACAACATCCCGATTTACACGGTATTACGTACCCATTTTTACGAATACCACACCTTTGTTGTGTAAGTGGGTTAGATGTACCAACATCAGCATAACATCTACACTCACCAAATATCTCATCACATTTATTATTTTCGTGCTGACAGTCCATATTATTATATAGACAATATAATAATGGTAACTAAGAAACCAACTGTGAAGAATAAACCTTTGAAAAATGGAGATAATTTACCAACGAAGAATGTTAAAAGTTTACCTAAAAATTACTATTATTTATTTAACGATTTTTCGAAAAAAATATTAGAGGATTGGGTAAAGAAAAAGGTATGTTTTGGTGATAAAACGCTTTATAAATACATTTCTGAATACTCGAGAGAAAATGTGAAAAAGTTCAGAGCTCGTGTACACAAACTTTACCCAAACGAAACGTTCGAAGAAGCTGCAAAGGTACTCGTCACGGAATCGATACGTCCGTTATTACATGATATAATAGACGATTTAACGAAGTTTTTGAAACCAATGGGTGATTTGATCATTAGTGGTGGTGAAGCTGTAAATTTTCATTTAACTCAAAATGATAGAGTAATAACATCGGATATTGATACAAAATTTGTACCTAAAATGAAACCTGATGATAAGTATTTTGGTAAATTACAAGCTATTAAGCTTTTACTTTGGAATAAATTGGGTGAGATAGCACAACGTGATAATTATAAACTTATAAAAAAAGTTCTTACAGAAACAGATCAATATTTTACGAATAAAGATATTAACAATTATAACTTGGATGATGCGGCATATAGAACGAATTGGGCTTATAAAGTTGCGAAATATATCGGTCTATCAAGCGCTACTAGTAAAGGATCCAAGGGATACCACGTCACACGAAGGTACTCGTTAATGCCTAAACGTAAAAACATAAAAAATGCGTCTAATGTACTCATAGATGTTGAATTGTTCACACTGGATATGAAGTTTCGAATGATTAATACGAAAACCGGTAAACTTGAAGATAAAAATTTTGGAGGTATTCTCGACATTGCATTTATGCGTCCAAAACAACTTGGTTATAACGTCGCAAAAGCAAATTTTAAAGGTGGTACTAACATGTCATTTACAAATCAAAACAGGAACATTTCTTACACAAAAAAGTATAAATATCTTAGTATACCGACAAAGCATTATCTCATAGAAGACATATTCATGATGCAAAAAATGGGTCTCAGAAAGGATAAAGCCGAAAAGGATAGGAAACGCATGCTTGCATTGGGTAGATTGATGGTGAAAAAGAGGATTTTAAGTACAGATTCTATGGATACTATCGCAAAAAAGGTTGGTATTAAACTCGGTAAACCTGCACATACATTCCGAAAATATACAAAAGTGGGACCAAGTGTAATGAAAAGGGCATCCGAAGTTAAACCAAAAAGATACCATTTATCAACAACAACACCTTCTAAACCAAAATTGAGTAAAGATATATTTTACGGGTTAAAAGCAAACCATAATGAAATGAAAACACCTCCTAATTATTTACGAACACAATCTAATCAGATTTTTAACCTCGAAAAAATGAAATGGAGACCTAACCCAAACCAAAACTATGTACGTAACGAAATGAATTTCAGGCCAACTAAACCAAAGCCTTTACCATCGAGGATAAATAATGTACGAATGGAGGAAACATTATACGGATTCAAACCAACACGTGACCAATGGGTACCAAAACCAATTCTAGAAGGATCTGCAATGATACCGTTTATTGGTTTAAAGAAATGAGACCAATGTAATATATAAATGATTTATAACACCCCAACTAAAGATGAAGATGGTATGTACCATGTTAAGGCAGTCAATGATGACAATAAAAGATGTTTCGTACAGCTCTCAAATGTCGTAGTATCAGATGTAGATGTAGACTCTGGTGAAGTATCATTTGATGTAACGAGTGAAGATAACCAGGCGAAGCTCGCGGCTATTCATGATTCCAATACAAATGCCGCAGTGGAAAATAGTAAAGAGTGGTTCGGTAAACAGCTTTCGGATAAGACTATACATGGTGCTTACACGAGAGAAGGTGACATTTCCACGGATAAAATTGAAGCGACTCGTATTTTCGATTCGGAAAAACAGGCGGTTGATTTTGAAAAACTTGTATCAGGAATGACGTGTTCCATTTTTGTAGAATTTGCAGGAATTTGGTTTGCTAAAAAGGCATTCGGTCCAACGTGGAATCTTGTTCAGGTTAAAATTCATGAAGAAGAAATTACCCCAGAACCAACCGAACCGGAAATTGAAGCATACCCAGACCAATACATGTTTGAAGATGACATCTCAAAATAAAATAAATTTATTTAGTATATATAAAGATGAAGTTTACTAGAATTTCGCCACAGAAAATTATTCTCGCCATTGTTATCGCCGCTGTAATTTTTATGATCTATACACAACCAAGATCTACATACACATCGACAGAACAAGGCTCTCCAGTCGGTGCCTCGCCAGAAGTCAAGAATGGACCAGCTAAATGTGAAATGAAAGCGGGTACAGGCTTGGCCTCCTCTCTCCTCCCAAAAGAAGTTGCGTCGCAAGAAGATTTTGGTGAATTTGCACCAGAAGATGTTCTCGCCGGACAAAACTTCCTCGAACCACGTGCCCAAATCGGTTTCCCAGAAACTGTTGGTGGTGCCCTTAGAAACGCGAACCAACAAGTTCGTGCCGACCCACCAAACGCAAAGGAACCATTCGTTTGGAACAACTCCACGATCGCACCAGATAGTATGCGACGCCCATTGTGCTAATTACATATTTAAAGAAGATGCACATGTAGATTATATTACAAATAACAATGTCTGAAAACCCTTCAGAAGAACTTTCAAGCAGCGTCTCTAAATTGGTTGAACTCAACAAGCAAATTACAGAAGCCCGAGACGATATTAAAATTCTAGTACAGGCCGAAAAGTCACTTAAAATGCAAGTTAAAAAACTTATGACAGATAACGGATTGGATGTTATCAACCTTAAAAAAGGTAAAATTTCAGTTAAGAAAAGTTCCAGGAAACAGGGTTTAAATAAAACCTCAGTCAAGGATGGTCTCACAACATATTTCGAAGGGAATGAAGATCGTGCAGAAAGTTGCTTAAAGGTTATACTAGAAAGCTTACCAACAAAGGAATCAACCGCACTCTCATTAACAGGGATCAAGGATAAAAAACAAGAATAAATAAAATATAAATATGGTTTGGAGTCAATACGTATACGACGCTTTTAACGGTAACGAAGCTGATTATAGTGATAATGAACACGAAATACAGGATAATGAACCTTTACATATAAACGATTGGGAAGAGTATCACCATGAACATCTTCGTTATATGTGGGGGATACTTCAACAGTATCTATACGATGCGGCAATGTCACATCGTATTTTAAAATTTGCAAATTATGACGAATTTGTCGAATTTTGCTTTTATAACTCGGAATACGGGTCTTAGATTAAATTGTAATTATAACATATACAAACATGATACCAGATATCACATCCCAAAAAGTCGTACTCCCAGCCTCTCTTTTTTTAGCGCTCAGTCCAGGCATTCTTCTCAGAACAAATGGTTCGAAAATTGCGTTCAGAGACGGTCTCACAGGCCAAACCGCGGTTCTCTTTCATGCTCTCGTGTTCTTCCTCGCATTTTCTCTCATTTCCAAGGCAATGGGTCTCGTTCTTACGAAGACGGACCTTATTGTAACGACAATGCTCTTCGTTCTACTCAGCCCAGGTATTCTCTTGAGTATTCCACCAGGGTCCAAGGGTCTCTTCATGTCCGGTCAAACAAGTATGTCGTCGGCCGTTGTTCACACAGTCGTGTTCGCACTCGTGTTCGCTCTTTTAAGAAAGCAATTTCCTCAATACTATTAAGTGATCGTAAAGAGATGGAATATCTTGTTATAGGTCCAGGTGCTATGGGAGGGTTTTCTATGTTAGGGTACCTAAAAACAATTGAAAAATCATTAGATAATATAAAAGAATACTCGGGTGCATCAGCCGGTTCTATAATAGTTGTATTTTTAGCTCTCGGATTTACCGTAGACGAAATATTATATAAATTAGCTGAATTACAGGGTAAAAATTTAGTTAAACTCAATTTAAAGTGTTTTATGAACAAATATGGCTTAGTTGATTTAGAACCTATACGCCATAAGTTTATAGACCTTTACGAATCAGACCCGACATTTTCAGAAATAGATAAAAAAATATACATTTCTGCATTTTGTGTAAATACATCAAAAACAGTTTATTTTTCTAAAGATTCACATCCCGATATGAAAGTTATAGATGCAATTTGTATGAGTATAGCAGTTCCTTTTATATTTTCATCGTATAGATATCAGGGTTTAATATACGTAGATGGAGGTACCATAGAAACTTTACCTTCAGCACCTTTTCTACATAAAAGAGGTGAAAAAATCCTCTGTATTCGTATGAAAATGGAATCGGAGTTTATAGAAGATATAAAGAGTCCCAAACAGTTTGCGGAGGCGCTGGTATCATCTACACTCAATAATAGACAGGAGAATGTATTAAAAAATTGTAAAGTTGTCGATATAGATGTTGGACAGGCTGATGTTTTTGATTTCAACATGACATATGAAGAAAAAATGAGACTTTATCTGAAAGGAATGCAAGTATAATTATAATTATTGTTATAAACTTTTTTGTTGGTTTATAACAATATGGACGCGTGCGATCCAGGAATAGATTTTAAAAATCTCAAATCTTTGATCAAACAGAACACGGGACAGGATTTGAAATTGACGAGGAAACAAATATGTAACGTATACTCTACAACCCAGGATGGTAAATTACCTTTACCACCTCTCATTTTGAGCTCGGATAGAACATTTCTATTAGATAGAAAATCACCGTTGACACGTATAGATTTTGATAAACTTTTTAATTCTACTACAAAAGTTGCGTCTATACGTCGAATTGCTAAAAAAGTGGGTGTATCGCGACATGCCGATACCAAACTCACTAAACAGGAATTAATTGGTATAATTGGTAGACGTTTACATTCAATGAATATATTAGAACCAGTTAAACTTAGATCCTTACAATCTAAAAAGATTAAGAAGTTTAATGTAAATACGTCTACTAATAATAACGTACCATTTAGTAATAATGTTAACAGAATAAACAACGTTAATGTAAGACGTGAAAATAATACTCAAAATACCCAAAACGGTATCACGCGACCTAACCGTGAGAAACAAGAAAATAATACAAAGAGTAAAACAAATATTTATAATAATTCAAAACAGGTTAATAGAGGTCAAATATCTTTATACGAAAAGTATCACGGTAAAAGTAGTGGTAGTACTACGTTATCTAATAATCAATTAGCTGCTTATAAGGCTAATAGACGTAAGTTTTACCAAAACAAGCCAGAAAATGCGTATACTAAGTTACGCGCACAAGGTAAAATTGAAATAGGATATGCAGATTTTAAAAGGTTATTCAGACGAGGTAAGGATAAATATGTAAAAAACGTAAACACGGGTAATGCATCCGAAATAGAAGGTAACGATAATGTTGGTATAGAGAGACCATCACGAAAAGGTCAAATCGTTTTATCGGGTAAGGGTGCTAATAATAACGCGCCAGAACCAGATGGTGGACCTAACAGTTTACCTCCTACAAAGGAAAATAGACAAAAATTGGTTAACAATAAGCAGGATCCTATATCGTTATGGTTAAATAAAAATAGTCAAAAAAATGGGTTCGGTAACCTTTATAATAACCCTGAAGCTAAGAATGTAATTAACGAGGTGCGTGAAAAATACGTAAAATCCGGTAACAGTAAAACTGGTGATATTTCACGGGTATTGTCGACCTTAAGGGGTAAAAATCCTAAAATGGTTATTCGAGGTCAAAATACAAAAGTTAATACAAATCTGAAAAAACTCAGAAATTTCCTTCAAAACAAAAATATAAATAATGGTCGAAAAGCCTTATATGAAGGTAAAGTAAGAAATGGGTCAAACGTTGATGCGGTTATAAATATGATTAAACAACAATTGGAAAAGTCTAATACTAACATTAGTAATACTAATAGTAGTAATACTATTCCAAATAAACCAGTAAATAAGCCAAACGTACCAATAGTCCCAAAATCCAAACTTAATACCGATAAAAATGCGATCAGAAATTATCTCAAACAAACTGTACAAAACGACAATGTGGCAAACCAATACTTGAAAATGTTAAATAACGGTAAAAATGTTAATAACGTTAAAAAGGTTATAGAAGCTGATTTGCAGAAAAAATTACGAGAGACTAAAAATATAATCGCGTTCGATAAGTATCTGGAAAACAAAAGTGTCTTTGTTAATACAAATGCGTACCGTAACCGTTTGAAGAAGGGTGAACAAATAGAAAAACTTAAATCTGAAATAGGAAACATTGTAACTGAAAAAAGAAGAAAAATGGAAAATAAAAACTCTCTCACCAAATTTCTTAACAATAAAAATGTACCCAATAAAAATACGTATTTTGTGAATTTGAATAGGGGCAAACCCATAGTGGAAATTAAGAAAGCCATAATGAATAAACAAACTGACATGAAAAATAAAGAGGAAATGAATAAAAGGGTCCAAGAAATAAGTGTACTCTTAAACAGTAACAGTAATCTCAAAAATAACGCTAACGTAAAAGCTATTCTTAACAATTACGCCACCGGTAGAAAACAAAAAATTAAGGGTTGGTTATTTAACACGAACGGTAATGTCATGTACAAAAATATAAATTCGGTTAAAAGTGCCATAAATACAATGAAAAAACAATTAGCATTGAGAAATGAAATTGAAGCGAAAAAGACTAACATTAACATGTACGTTAACTCTAAAGGTTTGAAAAACCCTAAGAAGGTTAAAAAGGGAGCGCTTGCTCAAATCAATCAAGGTGTGAATGTAAATACTGTTAAATCGGGTATTAACACGGTAGCTAATAATGAAAAAGCTGCTAACGAGGCGGCCGAGGCGAAAAGAATAAAAGCTGAAGAAGCGGCCGAGGCGAAAAGAATAAAAGCTGAAGAAGCGGCCGAGGCGAAAAGAATAAAAGCTGAAGAAGCGGCCGAGGCGAAAAGAATAAAAGCTGAAGAAGCGGCTGAAGCGAAAAGAATAAAGAACGAAGAAGCAGCCGCCGAAGCGCAGAGAAAAAAGAACGAAGAAGAACAGAAAAAACAAGAGGCTCGAAATGAGAAAGCGCGACAACGAAATGAGTTACAACAATTTATTAATAGTGAAAATTCAAATAACAGAGTTAAAATGAATGCGGGGACAAAGGCTGCGTTTCTTAAAAGTTTCAATACGGGTGCACCACTTGGTGTCGTAAAAGGTAAAGTGTCTCAATACTTCACGAACAAGAAAACTTCAAAAAATAAAGAAAATAATAGGAAACAAAAAAGAACCACTCTAAAACAAATACTTAACAGTAAAAACAATAACGCAAACATTAAATTAAATAACGCGACAAAAGATAAACACCTTAAGGCGTTCAACAATGGTGGTAACTTTAACCGCGTAAAAGCTAATGCAATCAAGAGTATCCAAAATAAACAAACTGCTAAGAAACAAAGACTCGCCGAGGAAGAAAAATTAAAAGAACAAAAGGAAAATAAACAACGTAAACTCCAAATCTTAACTCAAATACTTAGCAGTAAGAACAGTAACGCGAATATCAAGTTAAATAACGCGAGAAAAGCCGAATACCTTCAACAGTTTAACAAAAATCCAGATACTTTCAATATTATAAAAGGAAAAATTACTAAGGAAATTACAAATAAAGTCACTGCAAAAGCAAAGAAAGCAGCCGAAGCAGATAAAAAGAGAGCGGAGCGCCAAAAATTGGAACAGTTACTCAAAACATCGAATTCTATTAACACGACGTATTATATCGGATTATTCAATCAGGGTCAAAGTTATAACGCTGTTAAACAACAAATCAATAATAAATTAGCTAATATCAAAAGTAGAAAAAATGCTGCAAATGAACTCAAAAAACAACAAGAAATTGCAAAGAAGGCAGCTGAAGAAGCTAAACGAAAGGAAGACGAAGCTAGACGTAAAGCGATGGAAAACCAAATGTATTTTAATGAACAGAGTCAATTAGAAGCACAAAAAGCCGCTAACAACGCTCGGAAGGCGAAAGAAGAAGCAGCTCGAAAAGTTGAGGAAGCAAAAAAATCGAAACAACAAAAACGTATTCAAGATAAAAAGGTCATACAATCAATGATTCAAAGGGCAGGTGGAATTTCCATTAACGGGCCCGCATATTTATCGAAATTAAACGCGAATACATATAACTTCAACTCAATTAAAAAGGCATTAATAGCAAATATCCAAACCAAGAAAACTGCAAAAAAGGCAATTAATAACGCAAAATTAATTGCAAAACAAAAGGAAAATGCGGCGAAGCAAAATATAGTGCGTAAAGCAAGGGAAGAAATGATCGCAAAAAAGAAGGAAGAGGCACTCGCAAAAAAGAAACTTAACGCGAAAAAAGCTGAAGAATCCAAACGTGAAGAACAAGTGAAGAAAAGACAGGATAGATTGAATAATATCAGGAAAAAAGAAATAAACGGGGAAAACGTAAATAACAAATTAAAAGCATTAGAAGTCAGAATAGATAAATTCGTTCCAAGAGGATGGTTGAAGGGAAGAAGAAAAGAATTCTTGGCGCGCGCAAAGCGAAACGGGATTATGTCTGTACACAATAATCTAAATAAACGTCTACAACTTAAAAAACAAGTTGAAAAAAACGAACACGCCAATAAATCCAAATTATTAAATAGTATTCACGATCCAAAATTCGCCATCAATACACTGAAAAATAAAATTTCTAAAAATTCAGATATAGTAAAAATGTATAAAAATTCAGTTAAAAAAGTTGAAAGTATGAAGGATTTATTACCCGTTTATAAATCAAATTTTACTCGACAATTGAAAAATTCGATGAAAATGCCAGATCCAAAACAGTATATGAATTCCATATTAATTAATGCAAATAAAAAACGAAACCCAAATAAACCACCTCCTCCACAAAAAAATAAAAAGGCAAACCTTAAGAAGTTGGTTAATAATACCTTGAAAGGTCGCGCGGGTAAAAACGCATCTCGTCTTAAGAAAAATATAAACGAAGGAGTCTCCGAAATGACAGTCAAGACACGACTCGCACAATTAAATAAACAGACCAAGTACCAAACAAAATAAAAATATCATATTAATTTAAATGACGACTTTGGATCCTTCAGATGATCAACAATACTCAAAAGCTCAAAGAATAACATTACTTGTTTCGTGTATATGTACCTGTTTACTATTTACTAATAGTCTCGGAACTTTGTTTCCGTGTGGACTTTCATCTTGTGCATCAACCATCGCACTTATAATGGATAGTGGATACCTTGGTTAAATAAAATGTTAAGTTATATAAAATGTCATCTTGGAGCCCATTCGATGATGAAAGATATACAATGTCTCAGCAATTAACTTTAATGGTTTGTTCAATTATAAACTGTATACTTTTTGGTATTATACCAGTTGTTATGGGTCCGTGTTTAGGCTTAGCTTGTTTGTCAAGCTGTGCTCTCGCAATAGATAAGCGTAACGCAAATAAAAAGTAATATAAAAGAAATAATCTAATCAATAATAAAACATGCACAGAGGTTTATC
>CEOP01024172.1_pt1 | contig 10707 bp, 8 predicted proteins | sample 361301 | NCBI WGS metagenome assembly CEOP01 (sample SAMEA2619548, study PRJEB7988) | marine metagenome | biome: marine biome (ENVO:00000447); feature: deep chlorophyll maximum layer (ENVO:xxxxxxxx); material: "saline water (ENVO:00002010), including plankton (ENVO:xxxxxxxx)" | depth 55 m
AGCACAAATGATACTCAAAATATAAGGCGATTGGATTAACTTTCTATGTCTCATAAAGAATAAACTAACTATAGCTTTTTATTTTATAAAACCAATTAAAAACCTCTGGTAAGTCGGGCTTATTTGTGATTATTTGGGCAAGCAATAATTTTGGGAGACCAATATTCTTTAAAAAGGTGTAATTTTTGATGAATATCAATGTTTTTCATTCATAAATGAGAGCAGATTAAAAAACTAAGCTTTTTTCTTGCTAACTAGAGTTAAGGCCTGGCAGTTTTGCCTCTTATAAATGTATTCAAGAGGAAGTCTACACAAGTTTTGGTTTAAGACATGATGCAAAGAACACCGCTAACTAGAAATCAAGTTCACTAAAAAATCGCTAGGAATGTAGTTTTGAATAAGCACAGTTGTCTTACTATCCTTATTCATCCTAACTTCAGGCAACCTAATTTCAGGTGTTTTATAGAGTGCATATAAAATATCGTCATGAGAAGCATTTTTATGCTCTTTGAATAAATCTGGAGTTATATTGCCCCCAAGATGGTCATCTCTACCAGTAGCAATATGCACAGTCCCAAATACCTTTTCGTCTTGTATATCTCGGCCAGAAAATGGTAAGACTTGTGTTCCAAATCCCAACTCACCAATAGCACCAATCATAGGATCTTCTATTAACCTTTCATTATGATCGCGGATAAGTTCATAATCACCGTAAACGAATTGCGATTTATATATCATCCCATCCTTCACATGAAGTAAACCTATAGTTTCTTCCGCATATTTAAACGGGAAAACTCCATGTACATCTTCTGGCACAAAATATACTTCGCCAGCAGGTAAATTTGCAATATCAGGCTTGCCAGGTGGGCATAGACCATGGCTTTTTTGAGCATCCTGTTTATTAGTATGCAAAATCAACGTATAGATCTGGCTCTCAACTTCAAAATCAATCTCAAAACTATCTGCTTTAGTCAGACCTAGTCGTATTTTCTCTGCATCACTGCTCACTGTCTCATAATTAACCGAGAGACCAGAATCTAAAATAATTTGATTCAAACCATGCAAAGTAGCGCCTCGAAATCCATACTCCTTGCACTTTGCTGTCAAGGGTGCAGTAGCAGAATAAGTAGAAACAACAAGAATAATGTCATAGTTAGGATAAATATGCTGATCTAAACTCATCAAATCACCATCAACGTTATAACAATCATCTTCTAAATCTAAATTACTGCCACCTGTCTCCTTGTATGCGAACAAAGAGCCGCCAGTCCAGTTCATGTCGGATAGCGCGCCGTCTTTGAATCCAAGAAAAAATGTTTTGTATCCATAATTTTGAATTGAAAGAGATTCATCGTGTAGAAAAGCCAGATCTTTTATATCAGTAGGATCAGGCAAATCAATCAATACACATACTTTTTCACCATTACCTTCGCCAAAACAAGTTCTTAACAATCTTGTTAATGAAAACTCGGGAAATTTAATTTTATGTCCATCTAATTCCATAACAACTGTACCGCCATAACTTTTATATTGTTCATTCATCAACTAAGACTGACACCTTTTATACTATCGACTTCAAGCTTAAATGGACCAGCTTTTTTATCATACATATAAAACTCTACTCCTATTATTTCATCTGGGTTAATACTTCCAGACAATCGATTTCCAAATGAATGTCTTTCCATTTCACTAATTGGTATTGTCACTTTGATCCACTCATTCTTTTTAGTCTCAAACCTTGACCAGTAACTATTAGCTCCCATTGAATTAGAACCGCGAGTGCCAAATATCCATGTCCTACCATCACCGCGAACTCTTAATTGTATAGCATCAAAAGCATCAATGTCATTTGAATCCATGGATGCTCGAATCGAAGAGAAGCCGCCATTGTTTTTGAGAGATGTTTCCCCTGTAAAGAATAAACTTCCGTTTTCTATAGATACAGCGCCCGTTGAGAGACCCCCCATCACACCATCAAGCACTATTTGCCAATCTCTTCTCTCATTAGAATTATCAAATTCAAAAATAGTATTCTCACCCCTGTTGCTTGCAGATATCCCTTTCATAGAAGAAGTAAGAATAAAATCTATAATCCTCCGATATGCCCAAGCTCGTGAGGAGTTATCTGTAACCATAGCTGCCTGCAGGACTCGCGCACTTAGATCACTTTTCATTTCCGTGTCTATATTCGATGCACCCAGTAAGAGTACCGCGTCAAGTGCAGTTGCATAAACATCAGCACAGGCGCCTTCCATTCCACTGTTATATAGGTCAACACCTCTTTCAATAGTTAGATATAAAAGTGTTTCTATTGGATCTTCTTGAGGAGGTGGAAGAATGACACGGTCAATCTTGTGAATGACGCCATTACTACCGATTATATTAGCCTGAGTTACCGCTGCATCATCAATTAAAACGCGGTCATTAACAATTGTTACCGTTAAGGTAGTGCCTGCAGCTGTCGTTAAGACATCCTGATCTTGTAATTGATCTGCGGTAACATTTCCCAAGACGACATGATGTAGAAGAATTTGCTTCAGGGCAGGAGTACCTGGCTCATTAAGCAGCGTATTTAAAACATTCCCATCTATACGACCAAAAGCACTATTGCTTGGAGCGAATATAGTAAACGGTCCTTCGGAAGTTAATGTAGTAGCAAGGTCTGCTGCCGTAACAGCGGCTACGAGTGTGGTAAATTCTTGCGAATTCGCCGCAATGTCTACCACATTAGGTTGTGCATTAGCACTAGTTAGACAAAGAGAGGTGAGTAATATTTGGCAAAGCATTTTTATTTTCCTTTTTTAAAATTTGGCTATGCGGTGAGTTGAGCTTCTTTAAATGCTGCGATAGCACGAAGCCTCGATTTAGAAAGATCTACAATTGGATTCATTATTTTTTCCCCAAGATTCCATTTATCAGAAAACTTATTTTCAGCATCAAAACGCTTCGCCTGAAGCAATGGATTAAAAACTCGAAAGTAAGGCACAGAATCAGCTCCCGTCGAAGCAGCCCATTGCCAACCGCCATTATTACTAGGAAAATCATAATCAACAAGTTTTTCGGCAAAATATTTTTCGCCAAGACGCCAATCAATAAGCAAATTTTTAGTTAAAAACATAGCCGTAACCATTCTCAATCGATTATGCATCCACCCAGTATTAAGAAGTTGTTTCATTGCGGCATCAATAATTGGAACCCCAGTGTTTCCATTACGCCAGTTATTGAAACCGTTAATATCATTTTTCCATGGGACATTTTCAGTCCACTGTTTGAGTGGCTTGTTTTTTGAGACGCGTGGGTTATTCCACATAAGCTGACGATAAAAGTCGCGCCAAACTAATTCAGACTGCCAAGTACGAGCACCAATTGACCAAGTTGTTGGATTACTCCCCATTCTTTCAATTAAGGGCAACAAACATGTCAATGGAGATATAGCCCCAACTGCAAGCCACGGACTTAATGTACTAGTTGAATCAAGGATTGGATAATCTCTAGATGCACAATAATTATCGACTAGAGATTTCAAAAAATGATCGCGTCTTACGATTGCTTCTGATTCACCCGGTAACCAGTGATCCATCAAACCTGAATTCTTAAAGCCTGCAATCTCAGTCGGAACATGATCTGAGGAAATATCTACTTTTTGCTGCGCTGGAATTGGCGAAGGTACGCCAACGAATGAGGACGCAAAAATAGAATCCCATTTTTTTCGAAATGGTGAGAAAACCAAATAACCGTTCCCCTGCTGTGTAGTAACTTTTTCGACAGGAATGATAGTTTGGTCATCTACTACGTCAAATTGTATTCCTGATTTTAAGAGAGATGTTTTTACTTTTTTATCTCTATCAATTTCATCAACTCCGAATTCACGCCCAGCGTAGACATGAGAGCAATTATGCTCAGACACTAATCGAGCAATTGCATCTGGTGCGCATTCAAATGTGTCTACTTCCTCAATAAGAAGCGGTATGTTTAATAGATTAAGTTGCTTTGAATGTTCTTGCACATTCTTCATAAGAAATTCGACGCGCGGAGATCCCCAATTATGTTTTAACCATGTTTTTGGACAGATTAAAAATAATCCAATAACAGATTCAGAAGAATCACCAATAGCTGAAGAAAGTGCTGGGTTATCATTTATACGAAGGTCATTTCTAAACCAAACTAATTTAGGCATTTGAGCTATCCTTTAAACTAGATAGTCGAGATGCTTCAGCAGCAATACCATTCAACATTCCATCAAAAACAATGCCATGAAGTGGCTTAACAAGATACCAATAAAGGATTCCAAAAAGGCCCCTTGGCTTAAATGTTGCAGTTTGTTTCAATGCTACGCGTGAAGGATCTGTAGGATCTGATTCAATTTCAAAAAGAAGCGTTGCAACGCCAGGCAACTTCATTTCCGCGCGTAATTTTAAGTTTTTGTTTTCTCGAAGATTAATAACACGCCAAAAATCTATTGAATCACCAATCTCTAAATTAGTAGTGCTTCTTCTGCCTCTCTGAAGCCCAGGACCGCCAAATAATTTATCGATATAGCCTCTTAATTCCCAAAGCCAATTAGCAGCGTAATATCCTTTTTTGCCACCAATACATTTTATTACTTTATAAAGATCCTCTATTTTTGCATCAACAAAAGTAGTTCTAGAATCAGTAAAGACCTTACCCCCTGCCCAGTCATGATCACCTGAAATTCGACCGGCATCACTCCAAGCGGTTGGAATTACATCATTAAGAGAATCGTGCAATGCACGCTTAATAGATTCACGAGCTGATAATGGAGTGTGCTCTAATAATGTTGCTGCTGTTTGTTCGCGGCAAATTACTTCATTTCGAAGACCTTCTGCAAGTGGGCGCGCTATTTTGGAACTTAGCGGAGTTACAAGATGTATCCAGTATGAACTTAGGCGCGGAGTGAGTAATGGGACTCTGATAATAAGTCTTTTAGGTATTTTCATTAATTCAGCAATAGTATGAATTAATTCTTCATAATCTAAAATTTCAGACCCACCAATATCAATAGTCTTACCAATTGTTTTAGGCTCGCTTAGAACTGCTTCTAGATAATAGAGTGTGTCAAGAATAGAAATTGGCTGGCACTTAACATTAACCCATTTTGGCGTGACCATTAAAGGGAGTCTTTCAACAAGAAACCTTAATATCTCAAAAGAAGCAGAACCAGAACCAATAATCATTGCAGCACGTAATGTAGTCACGGGGATATTTGTTGATGCAAGGCAATTAGCTACACTTTGTCTAGAATATAGATGCTCACTTAGACCATCACCCATCTCGCCTAATCCACCTAAATAAATAATTCGAGATATGCTTGCAGCAGAGGCAGCCTTTGCAAAATTGTTCGCTAATTTTTCATCGTGTTGCGCAAATGCTGCTCCCGCAGTCTGCATTGAGTGAACTAGATAATATGCTTCATCGACACCCTCCATTGCTAGAGTCAACGATTCAACATCTTCCAGATTAGACTCAACAATTTCAAGCCTTTTATTGTCAGACCAAGGACGTGATTTTAACTTCGCTACCGAACGAGTAAGAACGCGAACCTTATATCCCGCTCTAAGCAGGCGTGGGCAGAGCCTTCCGCCAACATAGCCTGTTGCACCAGTAAGTAAAATTGTTTTTGATGAATCTTTCATAAGGCCTCCTTAGCCGATGAGATCCAAAGGCGATCTCATCAGCTGGCTGAGGGAGAGAAGAGTTATGTTGTACCGGTGCAGTTCCAGCGAGATTGAATGCCTTTAATGCTCAATGCTTGGTAAACAGCAGCCAGTCCAACTAAGCAATACACCACTCTTGCAAGCATGCCGGTATTGCCGCCGCCAATAGCTGCTACTAAGTCAAATTGGAATGCGCCCCATAGACCCCAATTGAGCCCACCTACAACAATGAGTACCGCCGTGATAATATCGAGAAATTTCATTTTCTATCCTTTCAAATCGAGTTCCATAACAGTTAGTAACTAATTAAACGTTCAAAACGTTCACGAATAAGCATAATACACGCAAAAAAGAGGGTGTCAACCCATAAAAGAAAAAAAACGTCCAAAACATTCAAAAATTTTAATTTTATACTTTTTGACGCTATACTGATGCGCATGGCAAAAGATACATATAGCCAAACGATTTCCCCCAAGCAATTTGGCCAAGTTATTGGTATGAGCGAGTCTTCTTTAAAGCGGTGGGTAGATTCCGGGCACCTTCATGTCACTCGAACAGTCGGTGGACACCGCCGAATATCTATCAAAGAAGCTTTAAGATTCATACGATCTCGCTCTTTAAAGGTAAGAGATTCGAGCCCACTAAGAATGACTGTAAACACAGAGTCTTTTTCGACAGATGACTGCAACTCTTTATTTATGCATTATCTAAAAAAAGGCATGGCAGAAGAAGCAAGGCAGTTAATTTTTAATGAATTCATAAAAGGTGCCACGCTAGCTGAGCTAGGAGATGGTCTATTTAAAACCTCATTGGAAATAATTTCGCTCGAGGGCAATTCGGCTAACAATATTTTAATTGAGCATAGAGCAACGCAGATTTGTATTCAAATCATTAATTCTTTACACGAATTAATTGTTGAAGAGAAAACCTTATTTCAAGCTGTTGGTGGAGCCATTTCAGGTGATGTCTATGCACTGCCATCGATGCTGGTTGCAGCAGTCTTGAAAGAAAACCATGGGGCCGCCATAAACTTAGGTCCAAATACGCCGCTTGATGTATTTCGCGAAGCAAGCGTACGTTTAGAGCAAAGTAAAAAACCTGACCTTGTCTGGATATCTATTAGCGAACTAAAGAATCCAAGAGAATTATCAGAGGAACTATCAAGATTTGCACATGAATGCGATGAAGATCAAATAGAGTTAATAATAGGAGGCCGTGCCGCGGGCAAACTTACTTTAGATCATAAAACCAGCCTTACACTTCATGCATCTTTAAATAGTATTTCTAAACAACTCATTGCTTTTAAGAAATGAATCTAAACTTATTGCCAGTAAATGAATTGCCACTTCTATAAATATATTTTAGTTCACCAATTATAAAAGAACATAGTGACTAAGTAATTGAGCTATAAGTTAGCTTAAGCTAATTTGCGGTTCTGATCCCCCCGCACGTACAATTGAATGAATCGTTTGCACTACTTCAACTAAAGCATCCACTGCGAACGTTAGTTCTTCTTCAGTGGTTGTCCTAGCAAAACTAAACCGGACTGCGCCCCACTCGCCATCGTCTGGCGTTCCAATAGCTTCGATAACTTTTGAGTTTTTAAACGCGCCACTCGAACACGCTGATCCCGAAGAAGCGCAAACACCTCGTTCGGACAACATTAGAAGGAGCAACTCTCCCTTTACGTTTGGAAAAGAAATTGAACTTGTAGTCCACGCTCTTTTTGCGCCAGATGAGTTTATGTGTGACTGCGGAAATGTTTCTTTGACCAATGTTTCAAATGCATCGCGTAGCGATTCCATTGTTTTAATATTTTCCTGAGTCGTCCATACCCTTGCTTCTCTTGCGGCAACACCAAAACCTAAAATTGCTGGCACATTTTCGGTCCCCCCTCTTCGGCCCCGCTCTTGTGGCCCACCAGTTACAAGCGGGGCAACAGTCAATCCCGCTCGAGCATACAAAGCACCAATGCCTTTGGGTCCATGAAATTTGTGCGAAGCAAAACTTAGCAAGTCGACTGGGACTTCCGTTATATCAACAGGCATTTTTGCAACCCATTGCGTACCGTCGCTATGTACAAGCACATCGTGTGCATGGCAAAGTTCTACAATTTTTTCGATGGGCTCGATAACACCCGTTTCATTATTGCACCACATCAGAGAGACCAGTGCTATGTCAGCCGATCTGGCTTGAACTAATTCTTCAAGGTGCTTCATACAAAACACACCATTGTTATCATTACGCAGTCGTATCACTTCCATCCCGGAATCACACAAACCATCAATCATTTCGCCAACGGCAGCATGCTCTAACTGACTTGTAATTAAAAGATTTCTATCAGGACGTGCATCGCATGCTGTTTGAATGGCAACATTTGCCGCTTCAGTTCCGCCCGAAGTAAAAGTAATTTGCACTGGCTTTGCTCCGATGAGTTTTGCAACTTCTTCCCTTGCTAAATCGACTTGCTGTCTCGCCTCTTGTCCAATCCTATGGATGCTTGATGGATTACCCCAGAGCGTTTTCATTGCTTGCATAACAGCGCTGTTCACTTCAGGTAGTGGTTGTGTTGTTGCATTATTATCAAGATAGATTCTATTCTGGGGCATTGGTAGGTATTGTAATCGTAATCAACCATGCAAAAATCCCAATAATTCCGCAAGCAAGAAAAATGTATTGCGGAGAGTCTCCAAACAACGGGCGAGTTACCCAGTACAGCAAAGACCCAATTGCCATAAACAAAAAAGAGAGGGCATTTGACGTTGCCAATACGCTTCCACGATGATTTGGCGATGGCAACATTTGCATAAGTGATTGTAAGGGAACCGCATATAAACCAGCAAACAAGCCTAAGGCGATAAGACACGCCAAAAGAATCCAATAATATATTGGTGCAAACCCAGCAATCAGCATAGACACAGCCATTCCAAGCGCAGCGTATTTAGAAAATCGTAGTTGTATTGTCCCCTTCGATAAAAACCCTGCAAGCAAAGACCCCAGCCCAACAGAAATTCCGATTGATGCCAAAAGATATGAAACCTTCGTATCGTTCACTTTCAATACTGATCCAAGTTCAGTTACAAGCAACAGCACTATTGTCGCAAGTAAGTAAAAGAATGCCCATGCAACCGCGACCTTCATTAAAGGCGAACGGCACATTTCAATACTTGTTGAAATGTACGTTGTTAATGGATTTGCAGGTATCTCCATTGATGGATCCATAGAACGCAATCGTGGCAAGAAAACAATTGCAGCCAATCCTACGACAGCAACACCCGTAAGAACGATGCCTGGCAACCATGTTCCCAAGGTGCCAACTGACTGACTTTGCAAACTATCGCTCACAATACCCGCAGCCAACATGCCGGCAATAACAGCAACATTTGTGGTCATATTCAAAATACCATTTGCACGACTTACATGTTTATTCGGGACAATTTCGGGAATCATTCCATACTTGGCCGGACTAAAAAATGTTGATTGCGTCGCAAGTAAAAGCATTGAAACTGCTGCAAACCAAAAGTTCCCCGTAACAAAACCAAAACCAGCGGCAATCGCTAATGGTATTTCAACCCACTTCATTAACACAGATATAGACCGCTTTGAATAGCGATCAGCAATTGGTCCCGCCCACCCTGAAAAAACAATGAACGGAACAAACAGACAAAGCGCTATCAGCCCCTGCCCGCCCTCACCGAGCTTCCCCTCCCACATTCCACGGACCACTGCAAAACCAAGCAGCGTCTTCAAAATATTATCATTTGCCGCACCCATAAATTGGGCCACTAGCAGTGCACTAAGCCCGCGACGTGGTTGTAGTTGTTTTATGTACTTCACTTTGTGCACCATAACAGCAAATACGCAATTAAAAATAACGCGAACTCCGTTCATGTAGTTCGCGTTATTTGGTGAGTTTTTTTCGTACTAGCCCTTATTTAACCTCATCAGGTGCAGCGTCCTCTGCCTGTTTAGAGTCGGTAACTAGCGCAGTACCTTCTGCAACACCGCGAGCAATGAGCACCTTCTGTTTAATTTCTTCGAACATATCCGGATTTTCGGCAATATGCTTCTTCGAGTTTTCACGACCTTGGCCAAGTCGAACTTCACCATAACTAAACCAAGAACCACTCTTTTCCACGATGGTATCTTCGACTGCGAGGTCAAGAAGATCGCCAGTAATACTGATACCCTCATTAAACATAATGTCAAATTCAGCCGTGCGGAATGGTGAAGCTGTTTTATTCTTCACAACACGAGTACGGACACGGTTTCCGATTGCTATATCGCCATCTTTAATAGTACCGATGCGACGAATGTCTACACGAATGGATGAGTAGAACTTCAAAGCACGACCACCAGGTGTTGTTTCAGGGCTACCAAACATAACGCCAATCTTTTCACGAATTTGATTTATAAATATAACCATGCAATCACTCTTGGCAATTGCGCCCGTTAGTTTACGCATGGCTTGACTCATCAAGCGTGCTTGCAAACCAACATGCGTATCGCCCATCTCACCCTCTATCTCAGCTCGAGGGATAAGTGCAGCGACAGAGTCAACAACGACTACGTCGACGGCGTTTGAACGAACAAGCATTTCGCAAATTTCAAGTGCTTGCTCGCCTGTGTCAGGCTGTGATACAAGAAGTGCGTCGACATCAACGCCAAGTTTCTTCGCCCACATTGGATCAAGTGCATGCTCTGCATCAATAAACGCAGCGACGCCTCCCTTTTGTGCTTGCGCAACAACATTCAGCGCAAGGGTCGTTTTACCTGATGACTCGGGACCAAAGACTTCGATGATTCGACCTCGAGGCATCCCTCGGCCACCCAGAGCTAAGTCTAAACTTATTGCGCCTGTCGAAATTCGTGGAATTGCTGAAACCCCGTCTCCATTGAGCCGCATGATTGCACCAGAACCAAACGCTTTGTCTATTTGAGACAACGCGTTTTCGAGTGCTTGCACCTTTCCCTTATCTTCAATAGTAGATTTAGCCATTACTGGAGTCTTTGTTTTTGATTTCTTTTTTGT